>Ga0187886_1000426_pt1 | contig 51059 bp, 49 predicted proteins | sample June2016WEW_20_1_FD_133001 | JGI IMG/M metagenome (GOLD analysis project Ga0187886, IMG submission 133001) | Peatland microbial communities from SPRUCE experiment site at the Marcell Experimental Forest, Minnesota, USA - June2016WEW_20_150 | ecosystem: Environmental > Terrestrial > Soil >... | reverse complement strand
GATTTCCTTCATGATATTCCCCATAAAAAAACCCGCAGGACGGTCAGTCCCACGGGTTTGTTCTCCGTTGCTTGAGCCCGGCTCTCCTCTTTGAGGGCCTGTTCTGAACTATAATATTTTAGCGTAGAAAGCGGTTGCTGTCAATCAGGGTAGACTTGTAAAATGTTATTTCTTAGGTAGGGGCGGCGGGGGCATGAAAGGCGGACCGGAGGTGGGTTTAGTCGTTAGCCACTTGCCGACCATTTCCAGCATGGGTATTTTAACGTCGATATTCTGGCGGCGCACCTGTATCATGTCTACCACGTCAAAGCCGCAGGTCTGGAGGACGCGTTCTAAGGTGGCGGAGGAGGATACCGTGCCGTTGCCAGAACCGCCAGCATAAGATATACCGATGGTGGGCGTGCCGCCACCCATGGGGAAGCCGGGACGAGGGGCGGCGCCGGGCTTGAAGAGCGTGCGGCGGAACCGGTCGAGGAAGCAGCGCATGCTCTCGCTCAAGTCGCCGAAGTAGACGGGGTTGGCGAAAACGAGAACGTCCGCATCTTTCACTTTAGCGATGACCGACGCCAAATCGTCGTCGATAATGCAGCGACTTTCCCGGCGGCAGAGTCCCCAGCCATCGGGATCGCACTGGCGGCAGCGCTCCAGCTTAAGTTCGGTCAGGAAGATGACCTCGGACTTGCCCTTGCCAGCGGCGATGCCTTTCTGGACAGCTTTGATAGCACGGGCGGTCTGGCCTTCGCGGTTGCGGCTGCCGGATAAAATAAGGACTTTCATTAAATACCTCCGATAAAATGTATTTTAGGAAATTACTTCACTTTATTGATTATTAGGAACCGATGATTAAATTTTTTTATCGTGGCAAACTACTTGCTATTACGGAGAGTACAACTAGTAGAGCCCCAACGATACACGCGACCCATACTCCAATGTAAACATGATGCCATGTTGATTTTCCAATATCAACTGCCCACTGAATAAGTTCAAAAATACCGGCCACAAACACCGCAGCACCACTAGTAATCAATACATCTGTCCCTGATAGTTTTAGTGAAGAACCAAAGTAACCTAATAGAAGAATTATAATGCCAAGGACTAATAATTTGATTCCATTATTATGCCTTTTACTTGCCTCATTAGGTGGCAGTAGCCTTAATGCAAGCCCTATTAATATTACAGCAATACCAGCGTTAGCAAAATTTGAACTATGTTGAAGAAACCAGTCCATATTAATCCCTTTAGTCCTTTACCTAGAATCACTTTTTATTTATAGGATTATAGCACGTAATCAATAATAATCCTATTATAGGTGGATAATATACTAATTAACTAATTTGATCCTGAAATCTTATCCATCACCAGCAAACTATAGCCCCGCCGCCGTTCCCGCTTTTTAATGTGGAGGAGTCCTTGAGATTCTATGTAGTCGGCAAGGCGGGTAATAGCCGTGGAGCCGGAAGATAAGATGATTATCCCTTTATCAGATAGATTGGCAGTCATCTGGTCGAGGGTCAACAAGGAGGCTTTTTTGCCTTCCTCTCCGCGCAGCGAACCGATAAAGAGGTCGATTTTTCCTTGGAAGTTTGGGTCTAAGCCAACCTGATGCAGGATGCTAATGCTCTCGGGTCGGCATCCATTCAAAATAAGATTGCGCTGCGAATACCGGAGTGCCAGCAGGTCACGGTTAACTAGAGTAATGGATTTGGGTTTTAGTATTTTCCATAGCGCCACCGCGACATGCCCCTGGCCGGGGTTGAGAACCGCGGCATGATTAATTTCCCCGTCCCCTGCTTCACCCAAAGCATTTATCAGCATTTCACTGCTATAGCTCAAAGAGTCGAACTCCGGCAAGCCGTTAGCGGTCTGCATTTTATATTCAAGTTTACCGAGGTGCATGGTGATGTCATTTCGGTGATAAACACCACGTTCCAGAGAATTCTGGGCGAGTCGGGGCAGAGTTATTACGTCGGAAAACTTGTAATGAAAGACCACGTGTCGTGATTGGTTACGCTTTAAGATAACTTCCGCGTCGGAGATATCTAACATGATTTTATCAACCATGTTTTCCAGCGGGGCGACCACTAATATAGCTACAGTGCCGCCGGGCGCCAGATAGTAACGCGCTTCCTGTATAAGATACGTAATTACCGTTTCCCCGGCATGGTCGGGGATGTTGGCAACGATAAGGTTGAAGTCATTACGATTAACGTCGTCATAGCCCAGGCTGCCGTAGATTGCAACGTCGGTCAGTCCGTTAAGCTCGGCGTTCTGGCGAGTGTATTCTACTGCCAGCGCGTCTCTATCCAACAGGTGTAAAAGGCTATCACGGTAGAGACATTTCAATGTTAATCCGAGCGGTCCGTAGCCGCAGCCGACGTCCAGGATACGCTTAAAAGGAGGATGACCGGCTTCCACAATAGTACGCAGCAGGAACTTGGTGCCGGTGTCTATATTGTGGCTACTGAAAAGCTGCTGGGATAAACGGAACTGGAGGCTTTGTTTCCAGAAGCGAAAGGCAACTGTTTTATGAAAATAGACATCGGTATTTATTGGCATGATATTTAACCCGCGCTATTTAATGAAATTTGATGCTATGACGAAGCCGATGAGGCAGCCGATGGCGATGGGGGGCAAAGCGGGCATGGGTTTGCCCTTGAGCCATACCTTTTGAATAATAAAAGCCACTATCAGCCCAACGATGCTAAAAGCGCCCACGAGAACGGCACTCCACATATTGGATGCGAAGTAAACCGAGTTCGAGAGCATCAAAGGGAAGCCGATATCGCCGCCGCCCAGGATAGTATGCTCGCGTTTATCCGCTGCTTCTTTTTTAAGTTCACCCACCTGCACGGTCTGGAGACCCAGTTTCAGGTCGCTTGTTTTTTTAGGGAAAACAAAAGCGGGCAGGGAAGTGGTTCCGGAAAGCTTATCCGCCATCCAGACCATCAGCCCGAAACGTACGGCTAGGACATCGTAAACGGCGATGACCAACATGAAAATCATGAACGTCCATGGGGAGAAGATAAACCCAAAGACAGCGCCAGCGGCAGCCAGGGCTATCAGCAGGAGAATATCATGCAGCCAGATTCTCGCCCAGAACAGCCAGACAATGCCGGCGACGGCCGCCAGGGTATAAGCCGCCGGGTCCGGCATAAAGAAGAAACTGACGATAAATAGTCCCCAGGCAAACATGAAGGCGAACAACAACCGGAAAAGCAGCCGTATTTTTTTTAAGGGGATGATAAAAAGGATAATGGCTACCACTGCCACCACACCGAAAAAGTAGAGCAATACCGGCCAGAGTGAAACATCCGGGGAGACTATTTGCTGTTCTTCGGCAAATACTTTTTCGTGGGTGGCGACGAAAAGAGAAAGCGCCAACGCCAGCGCCATGACTAATACGCTCCAGAGGTAAGGACCAAGTCTTGTTTTCATATTAGAGTATTTATGCAAAAGTGATTAAGTACATTCCTTTACTGCTGGTGTGACACTTTTCAATAAATAATATATTGCGACCTGTAAAACCTATTTAGCAGTAAAATTATTAACACCTTTACGAGACTTTATACTAAAGGTCTTTATCTGGAGTATATTTACCTTCCCCTGACCATAATACCCTAAAGGAGTGCCGGATACAAAAACAGCTCGGTCACCTTTATTTAACAATTTATCTTTAATACAGTGTTCAGCAGCTCTTTGAAAAACTGCTTCTGGGTTTTTCCATGTATTGTCTGCAGGAGGCGTTTTGGTTCCAATGCTTAACGGATAAACTCCGTTACTAAGCAGTAATTTACGCCGGCATCTTTCATCGTAGATTATACCGATTAACTTAACACTGGGCCGAAAGCGCGATAACATTCTTATGGTCCTTCCGGATGCCGTTGAGGCAACGATAGCTTTGAATTCTTGCTCCTCAACCAGTTCACAAGCTGCAGCACAAATCCGGTCGGTAGTCCCCTGTTCCTTGCTTTTTTTATATTTATCATGATATAAACCCGATGCCCATTTCTCGCCCTTTTTCCTGTAAAACTGCCATCTTTCTTTAAGTCTGGCAGTAGTATCTTCTATTAATTTCTCTGACCCTTCTCTTAATACTTGGATTCGCTGTAAGTTTTGTGAGGTCTTTCTAGAATAAATTTTTTCAAAATATGTTTCAGCTCTTTCCGTTATCCTATTCATGTAGTGAACGGCTTGAGCTGGATATTTCCCGCTGGATGTTTCGCCTGAAAGCATAACTGCGTCGGTACCATCAACAATTGAATTGAAGACATCATTTACCTCGGCGCGTGTCGGTTCTATGTTTTCTTCCATGGAAGCAAGCATTTCTGTAGCCGTGATAGCGATTTTTCCACGTTTATTGCACAGGCTGATTATATCCTTTTGTTTTTGCGGGACTTCCTCCCGGCTAAGCTGCAATGCCAGGTCGCCCCGGGCAATCATGGCGCCGTCCGCAACATCGAGTATTTTCTCGATATTTTCAGCGCCTGCTTCCGTTTCTATCTTGGCAATGATGTACGGACAACGGAGTCGTGCATTTGTTTTGCTGTATTTAAATTCATGATGATAGTAATTCTCAATGCATTTTCTTACTTTTACTATGTCTTCCGGCTCTCTAACGAAAGAAACGCCAATAGCAGAGATAAAACCACGCTGATCATCAAGACGTAACATGAATTTCAAAGCATCTTCGTCGGGCGGCTGGAAAGAAGGTAACATGAGGTCAAGTTTTTCAAAGGTAATACCCCAATTGCTCTTAATAATCCCCTCTTTTTCTACATGGCAGTATAAAATGCCATTTTTTAACTTATAAGCTTTTAAAATAGTTTTTCCATCGCCGACGGTAATCTTTATGCCCGGTTTACCTCTACCCAAATGAAGTTCTAAGTTATTACAGATATTGTCGTAATAATCCCCAAGTTCCCGCAGAGGCTTCCCATAAGCCAGTACGCTTGCTTTTTTACTGTTGCCGGTGGATTTTTTTTCTAAATACAGTAGAAATTCTCCTTTAACATTGACGCCGTCTTTATCTTCTTCATCTTTTTTCCTTCTTTCTTTTTTCTTTTGCTCTTGATGTTTCCAAGACGGGTTTTTGCGCCAGCTAGGTCACACAATACGCCTACATTTTTTGCCAATTCATCCTTATTATCTTCTAGCCAGTCAAAAATATTTCTATACTGCTGTTCTCCTGTTATAGGTTCATAGAAGGCCATATTTAATCTTAATATATCAACCATAAAGCCGCCATAAACCGGCTGTTCAAACCATTTAAACATCTTGCCATATTTAATCCTATGATATTTACGACCAGAAGGTGAAAACCTAAGACGATTCTCGGAGCCAATTGTAGCGATTATTTTTGTCTTTAAGCGTTGATTGTCACTCCGGATATACAAGTTTTACCTCCTTTTCATAAAAAAGATGAAATAGTTCCTAAACATCACATTATTCCCCAAAAGTCTCTTTTTTGTTTCGCATAATATATATCATATCTTTGTCGTTGTCAAATCATGTTTAAGTAAGTTTTACGTCTAATCTGATATTTCGTAAATTTTTTCTAACCACGGCAATATAGTATAATTACTGCGTCACCTTTTCTCGTAAATTTTTCGGAGGCAATCGTGGCGAGAGGTTACATGGGGAAAATACTATGGGTTGATTTGACCCGGGGCAAGTTCAATGATGAGCTGCTCGATGAGGAAATGGCGCGGCAGTTCATCGGGGGGTACGGCATCGGTGCCAGGATACTATTCAGCAGGATGAAAGCGGGCATCGACCCCCTCGGACCGGATAATATACTTGGCTTTACCACAGGACCTTTCACCGGCACCCAGGCTATCTCCGGCACGCGCTATACCATCGTCGGTAAATCGCCCTTAACGGGCGGCTGGGGCGATGCCAACTCCGGCGGGCATTTCGGAGCTTTTTTGAAGTTCGCCGGCTACGACTTCGTTTTTTTCACCGGCATTTCGCCCAAGCCGGTTTATCTCTTTATCGATAACGGCAAGGTAGAACTTAAAGACGCCGGGCATCTCTGGGGCAAGGATACCTACGATACAGAGGACATAATTAAAACGGAGCTGGGTAAGGAAACGGAGGTCGCCTGCATCGGGCCGGGCGGGGAAAGGCTATCGCTCATCGCCGGCGTGGTGCATTTAAAGGGCAGTGTCGCCGCACGCTCCGGTCTGGGCGCGGTAATGGGGTCGAAACGACTCAAGGCAGTGGCGATTAAGGGTAAGATGAAGGTGCCTGTCTACGATGAACAAGGAGTGAAGGACTTAAGGACGAAATACCTGGCGTTGCTGGGTGGCCATGTCAGCATCCTGCGGAAATACGGCACAACTTTTACGACGGCCAGTAGCATCGAGGGCGGGGACTCGCCGGTGAAGAACTGGGGCGGGGCAGCAATTAACGATTTTCCCAATGCCAGCACGCTGGGCGCCGAAGCGGTTGACGAAAGACGCTTAAGACACATCGCCTGCTATCAGTGTCCGGTCGGCTGCGAAGCCACGATGAAAGAGGGCACGGGGGAATATAAATACGCCGCCGGCTCCTACCGTCCCGAGTATGAAACTATCGCTATGCTCGGCAGCAACTGCCTGAACAACAATATCGATTCGATTATCAAAGCCAATGACATCTGCAATCGTCTAGGCATCGATACTATTTCCGCCGGTGCGGTTATCGCTTTCGCTATGGAATGCTACGAAAAAGGGCTGATTACCAAAAAAGATACGGACGGCATCGACCTGAAGTGGGGCAATCATCAAGCGCTGGTGGCGATGACGGAAAAAATGGGATTACGCGAAGGCTTTGGCGATATCCTGGCGGATGGCGTTAAAGTAGCCGCACAAAAGATAGGCAAAAATGCTGCGGATTACGCCATGCACGTACATGGGCAGGAGGTGCCGGGGCATAATCCTATCGCTACCTCTGCTATGGCGACGACGTATCTCACTAATGCCACCCCGGCACGCCACACCCAGGGCTCGGAGGAGCACCATAACAAGGGGCTGCTGCCGGATATCAACCGGCAGCTATATACCGGCCGGGGGGAGGTGCATGCGCGGGGCAGCAACTTCCAACATGCGTTGATGTGCTCCGGTACGTGCCTCTTCGTGAACTCGGCTTTCCCGGATACCGATGGCATCGCTAATTTTATACGGCCAGTAACTGGCTGGGATGTCACTACCGACGACCTGGTGCTTATCGGCGAGAGAATCGAAAATATGCGCCAGGCTTTCAACCTGCGGGAGGACATAGGACTCCAATCTTTTAAAATATCGGGGCGACTGCTTGGCAAACCGCCGCACAAGGCAGGCCCCAACACAGGCGTTTCCGTTGATGAAGCCACGATGATTAGAGACTATTTTATAGCAATGCAGTGGGACCCGGCAACGGGTAAACCGGGTAAAAAAAGGATGGTGGAACTGGGGTTGGGGGATGTGGCAGCAGAGCTGGGACTTTAAGAAGCTATTTGCAGTTCTCGGATGACCATTTCAACGCATTGGGGGATGGCTCGTTTTACCCCAGGACCGCACTCTTCACTGAAGGATGTAACATCTTCGGCTTCGATAGCGAAGATAGTGATTTCTCGCGGCAACTCCAGTTTAAGCTTTTTCCCGAGTTCGAGGGCGGTGGCTAGATTTACATCGTGAGGCGTGCTAGCGTGGCGGGTGTGTGCCAGTATCTCGGGTCCGAAGCGGTATATCTGACCCGGCGTGCCTTGGCCGGTCTGGATGGCGTCGATGATAATGGTGCGGTCGTAGCCGGTGAGCGTATCCAGGAAGTCCAACCCGGCGATGCTTGCCTCTCTGATGTCTACGTCCGGAAGGTGCAGTTTTTCTTGCAGCACCATCGCCACGCGGCAGCCGGCAGAGTCGTCGCTCAAAATGGGATTACCGAGTCCGAGCACCAGCGTCTTAAGTTTGTTTACACTCATAGTTTCTTTCCAGCTTATGTCCGACTTAGTTTCTGGATAATTTCACCCTGTTCGTTACGGATAAGGACCTCTAAAGGCATCTGGCCGGGTAAAGTGTGGGTGGCGCAGCCCATGCAGGGGTCGTAGGCGCGGAAAGCCATTTCCACCATGTTGAGCAGTCCCTCGGAAGCCGGCTGTCCCCTCTTGATGAGGCTCTGGGCGGCTTTTTTAATGGATATATTCATGGCGGGGTAATTATGTGCCGAAGCGACAATCATGTTCACTTTCTGGATGATGCCATTGCTATCCGTTTTATAGTGATGGATGAGAACGCCGCGCGGCGCCTCAACGACGCCTATGCCTTCATCGGGGGTGGCGGTGGGGATAGTCCTTACATCGGGACTGGTTATTTCTTTATCGCGGCAGAGCTCCAGCAGGCGCTCGGCGGCGTAAAGGAGCTCAATCAGGCGAGCCCAGTGGAAAGCCATGGTGGCGTGCACCGGTTTTCCCCCGAGGGTTTGATACATTTTATCATACGCTTCTTGCGCCTGCGGCGTGGCCATGCCGTCGGAAGCGTTAAGACGTGCTAGCGGGCTGACGCGGTAAACGCCGCTGTCTTTGCCTTCCACGAAGCCCTTCCAGCCCACCTTTTTCAGGAAGGGGAATTTCATATAAGACCAGGGCTCGGTATGCTCGGCGATATAGTCAAGATATTGGGCGGCTTTAAACTTAACTACCTCTTTGCCGTCGGAGTCGACGAGTCGTAAATCGCCGTCGTAAAAGTTCACTTTGTTTTTAGCATCTACCATGCCCATATAGTAACTCTTCATGGTATAGACATCGCCGGTGATGAGGTTAAGATACTCTTTATTGCTTAGAACAACGTCGTTAAAGAGCTTAAGGCTATCTTGGGCGAAGTTTACCAGGGACTTGGCTTTCTCCTCGAATTCCTTACGCTCCTCCTCGTTAATCGCTTTGCTCATGCCGCCGGGGATGCCGCAGACGGGGTGGGTGGCTTTGCCGCCGATGGTCGCCTGGATTTGCTGGGCGTAAGCGCGGTGCTTGATGACCTCGCCGCCTACCTGGAGGCCGACCTTGCCCACCACGCCGAGGATGTTTCTTTGGGCAGGGTCGCTCATGGGACCGAGGACGAAGTCCGGGGCGGAGAGGGCGTAAAAACAAGCGATATGGGAGTGAATCATATGGGCGCAGTAGAACAACTCCCGCAGCTTTTTGGCGGCAGGCGGGGGGTCGACATGATAGACAGAATCGGTGGTTTTGGCCGAAGCCATGTGGTGCGCACCGGGGCAGACGCCGCAGATGCGGGGCACGATGCGGGGCATCTCTTCTACCGGACGTCCCTCGCAGAATTTCTCGAAGCCGCGCAGCTCCGGTATTTGGAGGTAGGCGTTTGCCACCGCGCCATCGGCATCAAGGAATATCTCTATCTTGCCGTGTCCCTCGAGCCGGGTAATGGGGTCGATACTAATTTTCGCCATATGATAAACTTCCTCAACTCTTCTGGAGTCTTTTTCTCTTTAGCATGGAGTCCGCCATGCCGAACCGATAGAAAGTACCCGCCGGGTCGACCACTTCTTCCAGCATTTTATTAATTTCTTCCGGGGTTTCTCCCTGGTAGATAGAAGCGATGGCGCTCAACATTTTGGCGCCCTGGTCAGCCACGCCTTCCGGCGGCCCGAAACAGCCGCGACAGGGCATGTTGGCTTTAATACAGCGCATACCGCAGCCCCCGCGTGTGGCGGGACCGCAGCAGATGATGCCCTGCTCCAGCAGGCATTTCTTGGGGTCGGTGATAATTTCATGGGGACGGTAAAATTTTTTTACCTTTTTTTCTTCTTTAATGCGGTCGCACTCATCGCAGCAGGTTTTATCGGAGGCGATGATAGCACCGGACGGAGGAAGTTTGTTAGTTGCATATAAATCTACCAGCTTTAAAATAAGGTCGACGGGCGGGGGGCAGCCGGGCACAAAGTATTCCACTGGTACCACCTGCGCTAAAGTTTTTACCGTGTCGAATAATTCGGGCAGCTCCAGTTCACCCTCGGCAACTTTGGTTTTCAGCTGCGGGAGGGTCTTTTGCCCATTATTATTGGAAGGAATCTCGATGTAAGCCCGCTGTAATATCTCATCACGGGTGGTGAAGTTAGCCAGCGCCGGTATGCCGCCGAGACAGGCGCAGGCGCCAAAAGCTACCAGGATTTTAGATTTTTCGCGTAAAAGTTTAGCGAGCTCTTCCTGCTCGGTGTTGCGAACGGCGCCGTTGAAGAGGCATAAATCGATGCTTTTATCCTTCATCTCCCTAATATGGTGGTATTTAAAGTCCATAGCGATAGGCCAGAGGACGATATCGCAAAGGTTGGCGATATCCAGGATTTTTTCATTCGTATCGAGGATGGCGACGTCGCAGCCGCCGCAGGCCGCCGACCAGTAGATTGCCAGTTTCGGTTTAGCCATTGGCGCCACCTCCGTTCCCGCTAAAAGGTCCCAGCTTCCTTACCTGTTCCGTCATCTCGTTGACGATGGCAGCGAAGCGGTCACCTTCCGAGGCTGATATCCATTCCAGGCGTACCCTTTCATCTTCAATACCGAACTGCGCTAACATTTTCTTGAGCAGCGGCATGCGGCGGGCGGTCTTTTTATTACCGTCCTGGTAATGGCAGTCGCCGGGGTGGCAGCCGCAGACGAGGACGCCGTCCGCGCCCTGTTCAAAGGCTTTTAAAATAAAGGTAGGCTCGACGCGACCGGAGCACATGACGCGCACTATCCGGACATTGGGCAGGTATTTCTTCCTCGAAGTTCCAGCGAGGTCGGCACCGGTATAAGAGCACCAGTTGCAGAGGATGCCGACAATCTTGGGTTCGAAGCTCATGCCAGTACCCCCTCGATTTCCGCCATAATTTCCTCGGTGGTAAAATGCCTGCCTTTAATGGCGCCGCTGGGGCAGGCCGCCACGCAGGTGCCACAGCCCTTGCAAAGCGCCTCGTTAACACGGGAGACCTTCTTTTCTTCATCGAAACTGATGGCTTTATACGGGCAGAGGTCGATACAGATTTTACAGCCGGAGCATTTTTCTTCGTCGATGTTGGCAATGGCGGCTTCTATCTCTACCTTGCCCTTACTGATGAGCGCCAGCACCCGTGCCGCCGCTGCCGATGCCTGGGCGACGGTATCCGGTATATCTTTGGGACTCTGGCAGCAGCCGACGATATAGACGCCGTCCGTGGTGGTGGCGACGGGGTCGAGCTTGGGGTGTTTTTCCAGGAAGAAGCCGTCAGCCTTACGACTCAAAGTCAAAATCCTGGCGAGCTGTTCGGTATCGGGGCGGGGCTCCAGGGCGCAGCTCAGGATAACCATATCCACGGGTAGGCGCCGCTTGCGACGTACCAGTGTATCTTCCACCATAACGACAAGCCTGTCTTTTTCTTCTGGGCTTTCGGCTAAATCGGTAACCTCGCCAGCCTTGCCGCGGATAAAGTTTACCCCTTCCTCCTGCAGGCGCTCGTAGAACTCCTCGTAGCCGGAGCCGGCGCAGCGCATATCAATATAGAGCTGGTACACGGCCGCCTCCGGCAGCTTTTCCCGCAGCAGGTGGGCGAATTTAAGCGAGTACATGCAGCAGACCCGCGAGCAATATTTATGGTAGTTAGCATCACGGCTGCCGATGCAGTGCAAAATGGCGATGGTTTTCGGCTCGGAGCCATCTTTGAGCAACACCCTGCCGCTGGTAGGACCGGAAGCGTTGGTCAGCCTTTCGAACTCTAAACTGGTGAAAACATTATTCAAGCGGCCGTAGCCGAGTTGGTATATCTTGGCGGGGTCGAACTGCTGGAAGCCGGTGGCGACGATGATATTACCGATTTCAATCTCCACCATTTCGTCTTTCTGGTCGAAGTCTATCGCCTCCGCCTCGCAGCCGACTAAACCTTTCTTCTCGTTGCCTTTCTGGCATAAACGGCAGACGTCTTTGCCGTTCGCTTTACCCTTAAGATGAAGGCAGTTTTTCGCGTCGATGATGGCTTTATTAGGGACGGCGTAAGGGGAGGGGATATAGATAGCTTTACGCTGGCCAAGGCCGCAGTCGAACTCATTGGGTAGGGAGGTGGGGCAGAGCTCCGAGCAGCGCCCGCAGCCGGTGCATTTGACCGTATCGATATACCTCGCCTTTTTCTTGATTTTAGCCTTGAAATTGCCGATATAGCCGGAAAGCTCGACTAGTTCGCTATAAGCCAGCAGCTCGATATTGTGGTTCTGCCCGACGCTGGTCATCTTGGGCGTTAAAATACAGGCGGCGCAGTCCAGGGTGGGGAAGGTTTTATCGAACATCGCCATATGGCCGCCGATGCTGGGCTCTTTTTCCAAAAGGTAGACCTTGTGGCCGGCATCGGCAATTTCTAAAGCCGCCTGGATACCCGCCACCCCTCCGCCGATGACCAACGTGCACGGGTTCATGGCTACCTCTTTAGTTTCCAGCGGCTCCTGTAAGGCAACGCGGTGGACGGCAGCACTGACCAGGGCTTTGGCTTTTTCCGTCGCCATTTCTTTATCGACGTGTACCCAGGAGCACTGCTCGCGAATATTTGCCATTTCAAAAAGGTACTGGTTAAGTCCGGCATCCTGGCAGGCGCGGCGGAAAGTAGGCTCGTGCATCCGCGGCGAGCAGGAAGCGACGACGACGCGATTAAGGCCCAGTTTTTTAATATCTTCTTTAATCAGGTTCTGGCCGGGGTCGGAACACATGTATTTATAGTCACGCGCCACAGCTACATTGGGCAGACCGCGGGCGAACTCGGTAACTTTAGAGCAGTCCACGATGCCGGCGATATTGCTGCCGCAGTGGCAAATATAAACACCGATTTTTGGCGCCATTTCTACTCCTTAAATAAATTTCGCCAGAGCCTTTTTCACCGGCACGATACTGGTTTTAAGTCCCAGGTCTTTTTCATCGAGACCGAAAGCCACGCCCATCAACTGGGTAAAGAACAGGATGGGCAAATGATAGTCGGTCTTATATTTCCGGTTTACCATCGCCTGGTAAGCGTCCACGTTCAACTGGCATAGCGGGCAGCCGGTAATCATAACCTCCGCCCCGTTGCTCACGGCAGAATCCAGCAGTTTTTTAATCAGCTCAAGCGATGCGTCTTCCTCGGAGATGATGAGCGAACCGCCGCAGCAGGCGCTCTTTAGTGGGAAATTAACGGCTTCGGCGCCTAATGCTTTGACCAGCTTATCCATATATTTAGGATTTTCCGGGTGGTCGCGGCCAAAAATGGGGCGCACCTCCTGGCAGCCGTAGTAGCAGGCTACTTTAAGGCCCTCCAGACTCTTTTTCACTTTAGCCGCGATAACGTCGTAGCCGACATCATTAACGTAAACATCGAGCACCTTGCGCACCTTGACTTTGCCATGGTAGGCGAGGCCGCCGGCGGCTAAAGCATCTTCAACTTCCTTTTTTACTTTGGCGTATTCATGAATATACTGGTTGGTACGACTTAAAAACACGTAGCAGGAACTGCACGGCGCTACTAAATCGCCCCCGATTTGTTCTGCGAGGGCAAGGTTGCGGGCGCAGACGGCAAAAGAAGCATGCTCATGAAGAGTATCGTAAGGGACGGTGCCGCAGCAGTTCCAATCGGGGATTTCTTTAAATTCTAAATCCAGAACCTTATTAACCCCTTTAATTGACCAGTCAAATGCCCTGCCGAAGCCTTCAGGTGAGAGACCGCACCCCGGAAAGTAAGAATATTGTTTCACCAGGTACCTCCTGAAGACTCCGCTTTGTCGATGATGGCATTAAGCTGCTTGATACCCTCCGGCTTCATTTTATCTATTTTGAGCGATATGCGTTTGTGCAGGAATAGACTGACCGCTATAGGAAGCATCCCCAGCGCTTTCAACGGATTAGTGCGTAGATAGTAGCCGACCATCATCCAGAGCTCGGATATCCGCCCACCTCTGATGATGAATTTATTGAAGCCCTTATACATCCTCGGCGTGGTGGTGCGTTTGTTGCTTAAACGGCTGCGGGCGGATAGGCTCTCCAGGACGTGCATCAGTCGGGTTATTTTAATATCCCTGGGGCACCGTACCACGCATAAGTAGCAGGATAGGCAAAGCCACATGCTATTGGCGGATAGTACCTCCTCCCGCATGCCTGCCCGAGCCATGGCTATTAGGTGGGAAGGGGAACAATCCATCCTATCGGCGGTGGGGCACGAAGCTGTACAGGTGCCGCACTGGATGCATACCTTGATGTCCTCCCCGCCGGGGATAGCGCAAATTTCATCGATAAACGTCGTCGTTTTTGCTTCGGGCATAAAATTCTCTCTGAAGAACAGAGGATAAAAACGGATTTTCCTTATTATTTTCCCTATTATTAATTATAAGTATATTAGTGTAACAAGTAAAATAATAGGTAGAAAATACCTAATTTTTTAGTGATTTTTTGTATTCGGTAGACGGGATTATATCTGCGGCATACCAGCGTAAACGTTAGCTTGCCGGAAGCTGATAATACCAAGATAATCCTTTACCGTACCCCTATTTTAATAGTATAATATATCACGTTATATCGCAACGGGGCTTAATTTTTTCCAGGTATTTTTTCATGAAAGTATTTTTAAGACTGCTGGCATTTGTGCGGGGCTACTGGTATTTACTGGTCTTTGCCTTTATCAGCCTGGTTATCGGCACCCTGCTGGGTATATCTATACCTAACTTATTGGGTGACGGTATTGATGCCGCTTTAAACTCCGGAACCCACTCCTTTCTCTTTATCACCGTAGACAGCTCACAGAGCTTCATCTGGTGGGTGGCGGGTATTATCGTCATTGTCAGCGCTTTAAGAGGTCTGGCTGGTTACGGGCAGCGCTATCTTAACGAGCTCGTAGCGCAAAAAACCACCTATATCATGAGGAACGCCCTTTATGAGCGCATCCAGCGTTTGAGCTTTTCCTTCCATGATAGGAGCCAGACGGGCCAACTGATGTCCCGCGCCACGGTAGATATCGAAGCGGTACGTATGTTCTTCGCCATGGGCTTGCTCGGCATGGCGCAGGTATTCATCATGATTGCTGCCGTGGCTGTTATATTAATTATCATGGATTGGCAGCTGGCTTTGCTAACACTTGCATTTGTTCCTCCGGTAGCCTGGCTGGCTATCAATTTCGGTCGCCGTATCAGGCCTATCTGGCTAAAAGTGCAAGCGATTATGGGTGTCATGGGTACCACCCTGGAGGAAAGCCTCGCCGGCATCAGCGTGGTTAAAGCGTTTTCTCACGAAAAAGAAGATAATCGTCAATTCGCCGAGCAGGCGACGGTGCTTTCCGACGAGCAAATCCACGCCGCTAAACTGATGGGGATTAACGCGCCGACGATGGCACTGCTTTTCACCGTCCCGGCGGCGGTTATCCTTTGGTACGGTGGTCACCAGGTAGCTGATGGCGTTATTACGATAGGGCAGGTAACCGAGTTCATCCTTTATATCGGCATGCTGGTCATGCCTATCCGCCGGCTGGGGATGCTGGTCAATCTTTATTCCCGGACGATATCCGCCGGACAGCGTATTTTAGAAATCCTGGATACAAAATCTGAAGTTACCGAAAAGCCCAATGCCATCGAGCTGGGGAGGGTTAAAGGGCGGGTAGCCTTTCAGAATGTCAGCTTTAGCTATACAAATATGGGTCCGGCGCTGAAGGATGTCAGCTTCGAGGTGGAGCCGGGACAGCTCATCGCCCTGCTGGGGCGTTCCGGTAGCGGCAAGAGCACCGTAGCTAATCTGCTCGGTCGTTTCTATGATGTTTCATCTGGAAAAATCCTAATAGACGGCATTGATATCCGCGATGTCACGCTAGCATCCCTGCGTAAAAACGTCGTTACCGCGCAACAGGATGTCTTCCTGTTTTCCGCTACCATCCATGAGAATATCGCCTATGGCGTGGTGAATGCCAGCATGGATAAAATTACCGAGGTAGCCAAGGCAGCTAACCTGCATGATTTTATCATGTCGTTGCCGGAAGGCTATGATACCTGGGTAGGTGAGAGGGGCGATACCCTCTCCGGTGGGGAGAAACAGCGGCTCTCCATAGCCAGGACGCTGCTTGTCAATCCCAGTATTTTAATACTCGACGACTCCACGGCCAGCGTGGACGCCGCCACGGAAAGGCTCATCCGACAGGCACTGGACAAACTGATTAAGGGGCGGACGACCTTTATCATTACCCACCGCCTGCCCATCATCCAGAACGCTGACCAGATTTTAATGCTGCAGGATGGCATGCTGGTGGAAAAAGGCACGCATAATGAGCTGATGGCTAAGGGTGGTGTTTATAAAGATATATACGAATCACAGCTCATGTTAAATATTGAAGAGGAAGAAGAATAAGCTATGATGCACGGCGGCCCGGGCGGTGGTCCCTTTGGTGGACGTGGCGGCTTTGACTCCGACGAGGTTCTGGGCAAGGTCTACGATAGCCGCGTTTTCGGCAAGCTGCCTAAATACCTAGCGCCGGTCAAGGGGTGGATAAGCATCGGGGCGGGCGGTATGCTCGTGCGTACGCTGGCGACGCTGGCGGCTCCCTACCTGGTGGGTCTGGCTACCGACCGTATCATCGGGCACGATTTTAGCGGACTCGGCATCGTAGTTATTTTATACGTGGTCATGGCGCTGTTGACCTGGGGAGGGCAGTATCTGGAGAACGTCTACTTAGCTTATGCTGGCCAGGCCATCATCTACCGCATGCGCACGGAGATGTTCGACCATTTGCAGCGTTTATCCTTGAGCTTCTTCGATACCCATAAAGTCGGCAAGCTGATGTCCCGGGTGCAAAATGACGTTTCACAAATACAGGAGCTCGTAACCCAGGGCATATTAACCATGGTGACCAGTCTGCTGACGCTGGTGGGCATCGCGATTATCATGATTTCGATGAGTCCCCGCCTGGCTTTAATTACGCTGGCGGTGATACCGTTCATGATTCTTATGACCATCGTCTGGCAGAAATACGCCCGGAAAGCGTTTATCCAAGTACGGCGGGCTATCGCCACGGTTAATTCGCAGCTCCAAGAGGATATGTCCGGCGTGCGGGTTATCCAGAGTCTATCCCGCGAGGAAGAGAATATGGAGCAGTTCGACCAGGTAAACCGGGCGCACCTCGATGCTAATGTGACGGCCGTTAAGCTGGAAGCACTGATGATGCCGATGGTCATGATTTCCACCGGCGTGTCTTTCGCTATCGTCATCATCGTCGGCGGTATGCAAGTGCTGGATAGCGCCATGAGCATCGGCGCGTTAATGAGCTTTTTACTCTACGTCCAGCGTTTCTTCGACCCCGTTCTGGAGCTTTCCATGCAGTATACAGACCTACAGCGGGCGATGGCTTCCGGGGCGCGTATTTTCGAGCTGCTGGATGTGGCGCCGGAAATTCAGGATAAATCGGATGCCATCGAGTTGCCGCTGATGAAAGGCGAAATAGTTTTCAAAAATATGAGCTTTGCCTACGAACAGAATAAAGACGTCTTGCATAATATCAACCTCGCCGTCAAGCCGGGGGAAACGGTCGCCATCGTAGGGCAGACGGGGTCGGGTAAAAGCAGCCTGGTGAGCCTCACGGCGCGTTTTTACGAGGTGACCAAGGGGTCGGTGACCGTAGACGGCTACGACGTACGCTCCGTGACCCAACAGTCGTTAAGAAGGCAAATCGGCATCGTGCCGCAGGACCCCATTCTCTTTTCCGGCACCATCGAGGAGAATATCAAGTTCGGCAGGTTAGACGCCACCCACGAGCAGGTTATTGATGTGGCGAAAACGGTGGGGGCGCATCACTTCATCAGCCGACTGGAGAAGGGCTTCGATACACTGGTGGGGCAGCGGGGCGCTAATTTAAGCGCCGGCCAACGCCAACTTATCTGTTTGGCACGCGCGATACTGGCTGACCCGCAGATACTGATACTCGATGAAGCGACGTCTAATGTAGATACTAATACCGAGCGTATTATGCAGCGGGCTTTAAGGAAACTGACCAAGGGGCGCACCTGCCTGACTATTGCGCACCGGCTTTCCACGGTAACCAAAGCCGACCGCATTATCGTGCTGGATAAAGGTAAAATCATTGAGGAAGGCTCTCACAAGGAGCTGCTCGCCAGGCAGGGACTTTACTATAAGATGCACCAGCAACTCAACGCACCGGAGCTGGCGACGTAGAGTATTATTTACAACCATACCGATGACAATCGGTATCCAGCCACTCTTTTACCCCACCCCTCTGGATTCCCGTTTTCACGGGAATGACGGTGTTTTTAACCACATGAGAAACACGTCATTCCCAACCTGATTGGGAATCCAGTGATACTGTTAAAAAGACCGATAAATTATTATAATCCCATGTACCTGGATTCCGTTTTACAACGGAATGGATGATTGTTTAGGTCTATTTCTTAACGGCCATTATTATATGACTGCCGCAGTTCACCAGGCCGGGGTCGTGATTGATTTTCTTTTCTAATTCTACTAATGTCGCCCAGGCTGTTGGACTGGTGGCTATCTGTTCGCCGGAATGGGGGGCTTCCGGTATCGTTACGTTGGAACCGGCAACTTCTAATATCCGGCACTTCTTAAAGAGGGATTTTAATTCTTCCGCAGTATATAGGTGCATCGGCGCGTGCATTAAACCTGCCCTGGAAGGAAAGCCGGGGAACTCGCCCTTTTCCACCACCTCCCATAAACCCGGCACGCCCGGACCCGATATGTCCGGGGTCTCCAAACTGGGGATGTAGGGTAATCTTGCTACCCCCTGTACTGTTCCCAGACGGCTCATAACGCTGACTAGGATAACGCCGCCGCGTTTAGTGACGCGCATTAATTCCGCCGCCGCTTTTTGGTGTTTTTCACAAACATAAGATAAAGCCCCGCCATAGCAGATAACCATATCGAACTGCCCATCCTCGAACATGGAAAGGTCGCAAATATCGCCCTCGATAAACTGCTCTATCTGGTCGATTAGTCCGGCTGCGGCTATTTTCTCTTTGGCAATCTCCAGTTGTTTATCGGAGATATCGAGGGCGGTGACCCTGCCTCCGGCGCGGGCGACGCTAATGCTGAAACGCCCCGGTCCGCACCCCGCATCGAGGACGCGGTCGCCGCTCTTAAGATAGCGCAGGATAAAGTCCTCGTGGATAATGGCCTGCAGCCGCCCGAAGGGGGTGGCTTCCAGCCGCGCCCACTCGAATTCGCCATAGGCGTTATAAAATGTTTTGGTGTATTTGGGGTCGTACATAATGGAGCATTATACCATATTTATTAGGATGGTTTTATTCACGATTTGCTTTATTCATACCTCACCCCTGACCCCTCTCCAGCCCGTAATACTAGCTAAAACAGAGAATTTTCTGGCTGGAGAGGGGAGTGTAATAGAGAGGGGGTTGCGCCCCCTCTCTCAACTCACTTCCCCCTATCAAACACAAATAAATACCCAACATAGGTAATAACTGGGTTTGAGAGGGGGAACAAAAGGGGGTGAGTATTTATCTAACCAAGGGGAACCCTTTAAGAGAACGTTGACCTGAAAATACGACGATGGTACAATAATTTAACCATCGAGGAAATAGAAATATGTTTAAAGTCGTTATACCCATGTACGGTCTCCCACGCGAGATAACGGAGTTGCGCGAGGTTGAAGTGGAGCTGCGCGACGGCGCGACAATGCCGGAAGTGATAGCCGCGATGAGAAAGCAAATACCTTCATTGGAAGGACGGGTTATCCGCCCCGGAGAAGACCGCCTCGTCGAGCAGTACAAGTTCAATATCAACGGTAAGTTCTACTTCGACGGTCAGAACTTCGAGCTGCACCCGGGCGACCGCATTGCGCTGCTCGTGCCAATGACCGGCGGATAAAAAAATTAGTTACTATTGTGGGCGAATCAATATAAGTATATAAAGGAGTCTATATGGCTACAGGAGCAATTGAAGCGGTATTACAAAACCATGTACAAGCGCTTGTCTCACACGACCTTGACGGCGTCATGAAGGATTATACCGAAGATTCGGTGGTCTTTTCACCAAGGGGTGTAACGAAAGGACTCAATAGTATACGAGCGAGTTTTTCAAGAATAATAACTATATATACACCCGAAGTGATAGCTAACATGAAGACCATCAGGCAAGAAATTTATGGAGAATATGCCTACGTCCTCTGGTCGGCGGTTCCGGCGGTCCTATTCGGTGGTGACACATTTCACATCCGAGATGGGAAAATTTTAATGCAGTCGTTTATCGGCCAAACAAAGTCCTGACATTCTGTCCTTAAAGATGGGATATTTTTTATACTTATTACTGGAGAAAAGGAAGTATCAATATGAGTGCAGAAAAAGCAACTCCTACTTATGAAGTACTAAGTCCCTGGGCGGAAGCCGACCCCGTTCAGTTAAAGGGTCTTTCGCCGCGACTGGATAAGCTGGACGGCAAGAAAATAGGTCTGCTATGCAACAACAAACGCGCCGCTACGCTTATCCTCGACGTCACGGAGAAGCTGATTAATGAAAAATTCCCTTCCGTGTCTATCACCAAGTTTTTCGCCCGGTCGTTCTCCGTTTCCTCCCTGGAAAAGGACAGGGAAGGGGAGTTTAACGACTGGCTAAAGGGGGTGGATGCGGTTATCGCCGCCGTCGGCGACTGAGGGGCATGCACCAAGTACCTTGTGTACGACGCAATTTATATCGAGGGCAAGGGCAAGCCGACTGCCACCTACGTCTTCGAGCATTTTCATAACGACGCCATGTCCGCGGCATCCAGCAAAGGCATGCCGGTGATAAGGATTGTGCCGGAGACCATCGTCTCCGAGTCGACCGTCGTGGAGGATATCGTAGCCGCTGTCAAAGCGGTATTCAATAACGTCGTCGCCGTATTGACAAAGCCGTTGACCGACGAGGAGAAAGCGCCCAAGCGCCGGGAAGCAGAGAACCCCACGCGCCTTATTTTCAAGGGCACGCTGGCGGAGGTCAACCAGTTCTTCTACCAGCGCGGCTGGACGGACGGACTCCCCATTATCCCTCCCACCGAAGAAGCAGTGGCGGAGATGATGACCGGCACCGACTTCCCCGCTGACCATCTGGTGGAGAAGCTGGAGCCGCGCCTGGGCAAAGCCACCATTGAAAAAATCGCCATTAACGCCGTTATGGCAGGCTGCCTGCCGACCTATATGCCGCTACTCATCGCCGGCGTGCATGCCCTGGCGTCTAACCCGGTCTGCGGCATGATGGCGGCGAGCACCGGCTCGTTCGCTCCTTTCTGGCTCATTAATGGGCCTATCGCTAAGGATATAAACGTGCGCTCGACCTATGGCGCCACCAGTCCGGGGGATATCGCTAACGCATCAATCGGGCGGGCGATGGGATTGATAACTAAAAACATCCGTGGTATCCGCAAGCAAATCGAGGATATGGGCGTGCTGGGCAACCCCGGCAAATACTCCTTTGTGGCGGCGGAAAACGAAGAGAACAGTCCCTGGGAGCCGCTGCATGTCGAGCGAGGCTTTAAAAAAGAAGATAGTGCCATTTCCCTTATGTTTCCGCAGTCCTTCCAGCAGATGATGCCCTTCGGCACCGACGCTAAAGGCATACTGGCGACGGTGGTGGGCAGCATCGTGCCCGCTCGTATGGGCATGTTCGCGGTACTGCTAACGCCTACCAACGCCGGTTCACTGGCGAAGGATGGCTGGAGAAAAAAAGCCGTCAAAGACTTTATCGTGAAGAACGCCGTCGTGCCTGACGGATACTATAAGAGGTTGGGCTTAGACGACAGTAAACCCTTCGACCGCGGCAATGTCGTTATTACCGGTGCGGCTAATAAAAATGCTATTCTGGTGCCGAGCCCGCGCGACCCCGACCCCGTTCAAATATTCGTTTTCGGTGGGTTCGGGTCGTGGATGGGCCTTATGCAGGGCGGGCCTAATCCGGTGACGATAAAAGTTGAGCTGCCGAAGAATTGGGCGCAGCTGGTTAAGAAATACAAGAACATCGTGCCCAATTACCTAAGGTATTAGAAAAGCATATAATAATACAGGGGGTAAAAAGATGTACTGGATTTATATCGTCATTGGTGTAGTGCTATTCATTCTTCTAATCTCGTTAAGGACGGTCCGGCCTACCGAACGCGGCCTGGTGGAGCGGTTCGGTAAATACAACCGGTTCGCCAGCCCGGGACTTCTCTTTCTGCTTCCCTTTGGTATTGAGCGACTGGTCAGGGTCAATATTACGGAAATGATGGTCAGCTCTGAAAAACGTGAAATTATCACCGCCGATAGTCTTAACGCCTCGGTGGACTCCAACGTCTACTTCAAGGTCAAGACGGAGGAAGAGAACGTTAAAAAATCGGTCTACGGCGTCTTTAACTACCGCGAGCAGATTGTCGCCCTGGCTAAGACCACGCTGCGTAACATCATCGGCACAATGACCCTTAAGGAAGCCAATAGCGACCGTAATAAAATTAATAGAGAGCTTTACGAACAGCTGGCCAAAGAAACGGCGAACTGGGGTATTGAAATCGTTCGGACGGAGCTAAAGGAAATCGAGCCCCCGACCGCGGTGCAGGAAGTGATGAACAGCGTCGTCGTCGCTAGCAACCAGAAGGTGGCTGCGCAGGACTTTGCCACCGCCACCGAGACCAAGGCGGACGGTGAAAGAAGGGCGGCTATCAAAGTCGCCGAGGGCGCCAGACAGGCGAATATTCTGCGCGCCGAAGGTGAGGCGCAGGCAATCAAGCTGGTGAACGAGGCAGCCAACCAGTACTTCATTGGTAATGCGCAACTGCTACGGAAACTGGAAGCCGTCGAGAAATCCCTGTCGTCTAATGCTAAAATTGTCTTGCCATCTGGCCAGAGCCTGGTGAACGTTATTGGGGATTTAGCCGGTGTGACGACCGCCAAAAAGACGGAAAAGTAAACAGGTATTACTGTAGAAAAAAGGGGAGGGGGTTATGCCCCCTCCTACCTTTTCCCCTTTAGTCCGGCGTATTGCCCACCCTGGAATACTTGCCCGTCACGGCAATATCTATAAACAACAGCGGTTTGTTTATCTTGGCGAAGTTGATGGGGCCGTGCAATAATCCGGTGGGAACATATACGGATGAAGGTGACTTGATAATGTGTTTTTCCTGCTCCTCCCCCAGCGTTATCTCTATCTCCGCGTCAAAGTCTTTAGAGTCTTTTGGGTTGGCAGAGAAAAAGCTTAAGTATTGAGGGAACTCATGCTTATGCGGCTGGGATATCATCACGTGGGGATGGGTAACGTAAATGGTATCAATAGACAGGTGGCCTCCGCCCCATTTATCCCCCAGGTGACGCGTGCTGGTTACACTCGCGTTAGGATTTTTAGGGTCTTTGTACAATACTTCTGATGTAATGTATTTATCGTATTTGGTCCTGGGCATGATATAACTCCTTCATATTTTTCGCTATTTATATAATTCGTGTGTTGGTATCCACTATATTAGTTCGTCTTTAGACGACTAGTAATCCACCGCATGCCAAGCCAGTAAACTAGGCTGATGACGACCAGTGCAGCACCTACGATTCCGAAAGTCATCTGATATGAAGAAGCGGTAATCAGCGCTCCGGCTACCATAGGGCCGGTTGATTGGCCAATATCCATGATGCTGGAAAGTATTCCCAGGGCGCTTCCCCGCCCCTGGGCGCGGGATAAATCTGCCACCAGGGCAGAGGTGGAAGCTGTGACGGTGGCTAACCCCAGTCCGAAGATAGCTATCAGTACGACGATTACCAGATAGTTGGAGGAGAGGATTAAAGTGGCGGTGGTCATTCCTCCCAGCACTAGCCCGGCGGAAATTAGCGGCACGCGCCCGTAGCGGTCGGACAGACGCCCCATTATGGGTTTAGTAAACGTAGCTGCCAATATTTGAACGGTAAATAATAGGCCTATCTCCCAGGCTGAATAACCGAGTGTCTCGTTTAAATAGACCGGTATAAACGTTTCCAGGCAGCCATAGGCGAAATATTGTACGGCCTCGATACCGCTCGTAGCCAGAATGCCTGGGTGGCGAAAAACAAAGGCAATCTCCTGCCCGTATGTACCCCGCCGTTGTTTTAAAGTTTGCCAGGCGGAGCCAGAGGTGTTGGTAGCCAATGGCAACCGGATGGCCGCCAGGAGAGTCATTACCCCGGCAAGTCCGTCCGCTAGGTATACCCAATAGAAATTATCGCCGAAAATGAGAAGGCCGCCCACAAATGGAGCGATAAATCGTCCTACCATGGTGGCTGATGAATACCATGCCATGCGTTCGCCGCGCCCTTTTTCAAAGGTATCGGCAACCACCGCCATAGCAACCGGGCCCAGGATGGCGGTGGCTAATCCGTGATAGATGCGTACCAGGACCAATTGCCAGGGAGCATTGATAATAAGGTATAAAAAGGGGGCGGTGGCAAACACAACGGCGGCTATCAGTATCACCCGGCGGCGCCCGATAAGGTCGGAGAGAATGCCGGCGGGCAGGCTGACAACAATACCTACGACCGTCGACGCCGCCGCGATAAAGCCCAGGGTAGACACGTCCACCCCCATAGAGCGGATGAACAGGGGTAAAGCCGGATTCTTGGCCATGGTCGAACTGAAGATGGCCAGGCCGCCCATAATACAAAGCAGGATAAAAGGAGAAAATTTAATCCTCATTAAAAAGTAATTCTACTTTATTTATGTGGTAATTATCAAAATTTGACAGCGGGCAATAATGATATATAATGCTAATCAAGCTCATCAGAAAAGGAGGCAAAATCATGAAATGGATTACACGTTCACACGTTCACGTTGATAGGGTTGCCTGTCCCTGGCTCATCAGCCGCTTTGTTGATAACGAAGCGGAGTTTCTCTTTGCTCCAGCCAGCCAGGTTAAAGCAGTCGCGGAAAAGACTGGGGCTATTCTTTTTGACGCAATGGGTCAGGCAGAGCTGGATCATCATGAAGGCCGCTGCTCGTTCGAGTCCATTATTATAAAATACGAACTGAAAGACCCGGCGTTGCTGCGGATGGCTAAAGTAGTTCACTCCGCTGATGTTGCCCCCGATATCGATAAGGACCCGATTGCCCGTGGGCTGGAAGCGATCGCCGTTGGTTATAGCCTACGCTATCCCGACGACGAAGAGAACCTGGCACGTCAATTCGAAGTATATGATTCCTTATATGCTTGGTGCCGACTTCAAGTAGCTGGAGGCTAGTAAGCTGATTGGCCAGTCTCGGTGAGTTGCTACCACTTGCCAAGCTCTTCCAGCACTTTGACCACGCGCCATGACTCGGCGCTAACGGCGGTACCTCCCATGACAATCGCGACGGCCACAGTTTCCATGATTTCAGCTTTGGTAGCTCCGGCTTTTACGGCGTCTTTAGTTTGCCCGATGATACACCTGGTGCACCCTGCCATGAATCCGGCTGCCAAGGCGATAAGCCGCTTGGTCTTGAGACTGAGCGCTCCGTCTCGATATACTTCTTTCCTGAAGGCAGAATATGTTTTCATTGCCTCCGGCAGTCCTATGTCGAACTTGTCCCTGTATTTAGCAGTCTCGTCATAATATTTTATCTGGTTCTCCATAGTTAGTCACCTCCCGCTTCTTGGTGTATTACCACTTCTAAAATACTTAATGTTCAAACGACATGGTATTCCAGTTCTTTCAGCGTCTCCGGTTGGATAACATCCCAGCAGACAAGCCGGTTGGGCGGTGTAAAATCAGCTACTATTTCACCGTAGCTCTGGAAGATTCTAGAACTTAATAAAGCATTGCTGAAATACCTTAAGCCCCCGCCCATTTGGAAAACACAAACCGAATGACCGTTCGCCAGTGGCGTAACCATGGCGGTGACGACCACGGGCTTGGTTTGTGGATCCCAGTTTTTAAGGAGAGTGGCCGCCAGGATGGCAAAACCATCGCAGTCGTCTGTCTTTCTTGCCCAGACCCGCTGCGGGTAGCTTACACAGTCGAACAGCTGGGGCCAACTATCCTGTTTCCAACGTATTTCTCTTAAGCGCGCCTGGATATCTGCCAGAGAGCTAACGTGCGGTAGGGTCGTTTGTAAAAAGCCGCGCTCGAACAGCCAGCGGCGTAGCTTCGACCAGCCGTAGCGGGGACCGTGCAACCACCAGGCAAGGAATTTATCTTCTAGCCACATAATTGATACCTCCTTAAACCAACTCTTGCAACTTGGATTATACTCTTGAAATGACGGATGTCAAGTAGCCAGCGATAGATGCTTGACACCTCTTATGAAATATGTTATTGTTTACATTGTTGATTAAATTAGTCAACATATTGCCTAATGAGGTGATGCGATGAAGCTTTCTACCAAGACGCGCTATGGCACTAGAGCCCTTTTAGAGCTGGCGCTCCGTGAGGGGTGGGGACCAGTCTTTCTTAAGGACATCGCCGGCAGACAGCAGATTTCCCTGGCATACCTGGAGCATTTAATCGCCCCCTTGATTTCCGGCGGCATTGTACGCAGCATCAAGGGACCTAAAGGGGGCATTACCCTGGCCAAAAAACCCCGGGATATTACGATGCTGGAAATTACCCAACTGCTGGAGGGGTCGTTAGCGCCGGTGGAATGCGTTGACCACCCTGAAGTTTGCGAGCGCTCCAAACAATGTGTTACCCGCGATGTCTGGGGCGAGATGAAAGAGGCGATGGACGGAGTCCTCGCAGCCACCACGCTGCAGGACCTGGTGGAAAGGCAAAAGAAGAAAGGCTTGCCGGAATCATCGATGTATTACATCTAAGGGAGCATGAAGATGGGAAACAAAGATATTGAATATTTAACCTATAAAACAGTGAAAATACCCAAGCTAACACGGGGCATCGCCGGGGACTGCACCGAACTCATCGGCAACACACCGCTGGTACGACTAAATCGCGTTACCGATGGGGCTAAGGCGGAGGTAGTCGCCAAACTGGAGTTCTTCAATCCTGCCAGCAGCGTTAAGGACCGTATCGGCGTGGCGATGATTGCCGATGCTGAAGCTAAGGGACGGATAAAAAAGGACACGGTTATCGTCGAGCCTACCAGCGGCAATACCGGCATCGCCCTGGCATTTGTCTGCGCGGTCAGGGGCTACCGGCTTATCCTTACCATGCCGGAAACGATGTCACTGGAGAGGAGACAGCTGCTTTCCATCTTCGGCGCCGAGCTGGTTCTCACCCCCGGGGCGGAGGGGATGACTGGAGCGATTAAAAAAGCCGAGCAGCTGGCAGCGGAGAACAGCAACTACTTTATACCGCAGCAGTTCAAGAATCCGGCCAATCCGGAAATCCACCGCCTCACCACCGCCGACGAAATCTGGAGGGACACGGACGGCAGGGCGGATATTTTAGTCGCTGGCGTCGGCACGGGCGGCACGTTAACCGGCATCGCCGAGGTTTTAAAAGACAGGAAACCGGACTTCAAGGCTATCGCGGTTGAGCCGGAGGGTTCCCCGGTACTTTCACAAGGTAAAGCGGGGTCGCACAAAATCCAGGGCATCGGCGCTGGCTTTGTCCCCGATGTCCTTCGCAGAGACCTTATTGATGAAATCATAACTGTGTCTAACGAGGACGCAGGCATTACCGCCCAACGGCTGGCGCGTGAGGAAGGGATTTTAGCGGGTATATCTTCCGGAGCGGCAGTTTGGGCGGCGGTCAAAGTGGCGCAGCGACCGGAAAACAAAGGTAAACTCGTCGTAGTTATCCTGCCGGATACCGGCGAGCGCTATCTTTCCACCTGGCTTTTCCAGGAGCCTGTACCGAATAAATAGAATGTTTTTGAGGTGATAAGATGAATTTATTATGGACCATGCGTCGCCCGGAAGGGCTTATTTAATGGAAAAATAAACTCTGAAAGGTGACGTATTTGATGAAAACAATTGCGGAAATCAATGAAAAAATAAAAAAAGGTCAGGCGGTAGTCGCTACTGCCGAAGAGATAATCGATATCGCTAAAGAGAAAGGGCTCGCGAAAGCCGCCCGCGACGTGGACGTGGTGACCACCGGCACTTTCGGCCCGATGTGTTCCTCGGGCGCCTACCTTAACGTGGGGCACACTAAACCGCGTATCAAAATCGGCGGTGGGCGGGCTTACCTTAATGATGTACCTGTTTACACCGGCTTTGCTGCCGTGGATATTCTTATCGGCTGCACGGCTTTGCCGGATGATGACCCCAGGAACCGGGTACATCCCGGCGAGTTTCGGTATGGCGGCGGACATGTTATCGAGGAGCTGGTCAGCGGCAAGAATGTGCGCTTGGTCGCCTCCGCTTACGGCACGGACTGCTATCCGAAAAAGAAACTGGAAACACTGATTAATCTCAAAGACATTAATGAAGCGGTGCTTTTCAATCCCCGCAACGCCTACCAGAATTACAACGTGGCGGTGAATCTATCAAGTAAAACGATTTATACCTACATGGGCGTTTTGAAGCCCATTTTAGGGAATGCCAACTATTGCAGCGCCGGGCAGCTTTCGCCGCTGCTTAACGACCCGCTTTATAAGACCATCGGCATCGGGACGAAGATATTTCTAGGCGGGGGCGTGGGCTACGTTGCCTGGCAGGGCACCCAGCATAATCCAGGCGTGCCGAGGGGGGAGAACGGCGTGCCGCGTAAGCCCGCCGGTACGCTAGCGGTCATCGGCGACCTGAAGCAGATGAAGTCTGCCTGGCTTAGAGGCATCAGCATGCAGGGCTACGGTGCCAGCATGGTTGTCGGCATCGGTGTGCCCATTCCGATACTGTCCGAGGAAATCCTTAAGTTCACAACGGTTACGGACGCCGATATCTTCGCGCCTATCGTGGACTATTCCGAGGTATACCCGCAGCGTAAACCGGATACGCTGGGAGAGGTCAGCTACGCCCAACTCAAGACCGGCACGATAGAGGTGAAAGGCAAGAAAGTGCCCACATCGTCGCTTTCCAGCTATCCTAAGGCGGTGGAGATTGCCCAAATGCTAAAATCCTGGATACAAAAGGGCGAGTTTACCCTGACCGAGCCGGTCACGCTTTTACCTGGGGTGGAGGCGGGTATAGCTATCAAGAGTTTGGAAGAACGCCAGATAGAGACGTTAGCCTAAGTGAAAGGTACATGCCGGGGTAGGGTCATCTTAAAAACTCCGCCCCGCCCCGGTAAAAATATTGATGGGGAACGATGAATAGAATATATCTCGACTATGCGGCAACGACGCCGGTGCACTCTGATGTTTTACAGGCGATGCTGCCGTACTTTACCGATGCCTTCGGCAACCCGTCGAGCATTCATTCATTCGGGCAAGAAGCCAGAGAGGCTATCGAGAAAGCCAGAGCTAATGTCGCCGGGCTTATCGGCGCTAGCGATGAAGAGATAGTTTTCACCAGCGGCGGCACCGAGGCGGATAACTTTGCCTTGCAGGGCGTATGTTATGCTAACGAGAGTAAGGGCAACCATATCATCACCACCGCTATTGAACACCATGCCGTGCTGGAAACGTGCAAGTTCCTTGAAAAAAGTGGTTTTAAGGTCACTTATCTGCCGGTGGACAAGTACGGCATTGTCGACCCCGCCGATGTAAAAAAAGCTATTACGCCCAAAACCATTCTTATCTCCGTGATGCACGCTAACAATGAGATTGGCACAATCCAGCCGGTGGCTGAAATTGGTAAAATTGCCCATGAGGCAGGAGTCTATTTTCATACTGACGCCGTGCAGACGGTTGGTCATATACCGGTAGACGTTAACGAGTTGGGGGTGGATTTGCTTTCCATTTCTGCTCATAAGCTTTACGGTCCCAAGGGCGTAGGGGCGCTTTATATCCGGAAAGGGACAAAAATAAGCGCCTTTATACATGGCGGCGGCCAGGAGAAAGGCCGGCGGTCCGGCACGGAAAATACTCCCGGCATCGTTGGCTTCGGTGCGGCGGCGGCAATTGCCCGCCGCGAAATGGATGAAGAAGCTATGCGGCTGACCGGCTTGAGAGATAAATTTATCGCCGGGCTGCAGCAACATATCGACCATATTACTTTAAACGGGCACCCGATAAAGAGGCTACCCAATAATGTCAATATCAGCGTCAGTTTTATTGAAGGTGAATCGATGCTACTGAACCTGGATATGCAGGGCATCGCGGCTTCCACCGGCTCCGCCTGCAGTTCGGGTAGCCTGGAGCCGTCCCATGTCTTGCTGGCTACCGGTTGCTCACATGAACAAGCGCACGGTTCGCTACGCTTTACTTTGGGCAAGTGGACGACGGAAGACGAGATAGAACAGGTAATCACTGCTCTAACTTCGATCGTTGCCAACTTACGGGCAATGTCGCCGCTGTTAAAAAGCAAACAATAGGAGGAGGTCATTACATGTCCCCGGTTTATAGCGAAAAAGTAATGGAACATTTTTTAAAAATCCCCGGAATGTCGGTGAGATAGAAAACCCCGACGGCGTCGGGCACGTGGGCAACCCCATCTGCGGCGATATCATGGAGCTTTATATCAAGGTAAAAGATAACGTCATTACGGACGCCAAGTTTAAGACCTTCGGCTGCGGGGCGGCTATCGCCACGAGCTCCATGGTCACCGAGCTGGTCAAAGGCAAGACCATAGATGAAGCGTTGAAAATATCCAACCGCGCCGTCGCCGAGGCTTTGGGTGGGCTGCCGCCAATCAAAATGCACTGCTCGGTGCTGGCCGAGGAAGCTCTCAAGTCCGCCATCGAGGACTACCAGAGGAAACAAGGCTTGCAGCAAAACGTCGGAATAGTATAGAATGTGAACACAACTGAATATTGCCACTAGGGGAGCTGTAGGCTGAGAGTCCTTCCGATAACGGAAGGACAGACCCTTTGAACCTGAACTCGGTAATGCGAGCGTAGGGAAGTGAAACCAAAACCAGAAGTCGGTTCCCCTCAAGCTTCTGGTTTAGTTGTTTTTTGGAGGTATTAATATGGCTGATATGCCGGAAATAGGGAAAATTTCACCGGAAATTTTTAGCGAGCTGATTTACCCGCGGCTGGGTGCGAAAAGTAAGAGCATACTGGTGGGACCGCAGCACGGCGTGGATGTTGGCATCGTGGAAATCGGGGGCAAAGCGGTGTCCTTTACCTGCGACCCCGTTTTTATCGTGCCGGAATATGGATGGGAGCGGGCCGCTTGGTTCGCGATCCATATCATCGCGTCGGACTCCGTTACCAGCGGACTTACGCCCAGGTTCTTGAGCATCGATCTTAACCTGCCGATGGAGATGACCAAGCAGCAACTGGAAATCACCTGGGATATCATTCACCGCGAGTGCGAAAAGATGGGTATTGCGGTAATTACCGGCCACACCGCCCGCTATGAAGGCTGCCACTATCCGATGGTCGGCGGTGCTACCATCGTCGGCATCGGCGAACTTAATGAATACGTTACTCCTAAATTCTGCCGGGCCGGCGATAAAGTAATCGTTACCAAGGGGCCGGCTATCGAAGCGACCGGAATTTTCGCCGCGATGCTCCCCGGGGTTATTACCGAAAAATACGGCGCGGAGCTTAACCATAAAGCCCAGCAGGTTTTTTATAAGATGACGGTCGTTGAAGACGCTTTAACGGCGGTCAGCGTCGGCGTCAGGGAGAAAGGCGTTACCGCCATGCACGATGCTACCGAGTGCGGCGTCTGGGGCGGGCTGTTCGAGGTGGCTCAAGCATCGGGACTGGGCGTGAGGGTGGAAAAAGAAAAAATCGTCGTTGAGGAGTCTGTCGAGGAGGTTTGCCAACTGTTCGGCATCGACCCCTATGCCTCTATTAGTGAAGGCACGCTGATTATCGCCTGCAAGGAAAACAAAGCGCCGGCCGTGGTTAAAACGCTGACGCAAAAGGGCATTAAGGCATCAATCGTCGGCGAGCTGACGCAGCCGGAAAAAGGCATGGTGCTGGTAGAAAACGGCAAAGAAAAGAAGCTGGAGCACCCCATCGTCGACCCCTTCTGGCGGGCTTTCTATGGGGCACTGGAGAAATATAAGGCGTGATGAGTTGACAGTTGACAGTATTCAGTTAACAGTTGACAATGAACAGTTATCAAAGAGTTCCGATGTAATCGAGAAGATATGCCGGTAAGCTCGACGATTGACTAAATTCATTGATAGAGATTGCCACGTCGCTGTGCTCCTCGCAATGACTCCCTCTGCTCCTCCCCTGGATTCCAGCTTTCGCTGGAATGACAAGGTGCGGGCGTAATGAGATAAAAGTCATTTCAATTAGCCTCATCCAAGACTATCCTGATAATGAGCATAGGAGGTGGGAGGTATGAAGAAAGTATATCTGGATAACACTGCCAGCACGCCCCTGATGCCGGAAGTGAGAGAGGCGATGCTGCCTTACCTCGGCGAAGTGTTCGGCAATCCGCAGTCCTTACACGATTGGGGCGATAAAGCGCGGGAGGCTTTAGACGAGGCGCGGGAAAAGGTGGCGGGCCTTATCGGGGCGGACGCGGAGGAGATTATCTTTACCAGCGGAGGCACCGAAAGCAATAACCTCGCCGTTAAAGGGCTGGCTTTAGCCCGGCAGACCCAGGGCAAGCATATTGTCGTTTCCGCTATCGAGCACTTCTCCGTGCTGCACGCGGCAAGCACGCTGGAAAAATGGGGTTTCGAGGTAACCGAAGTGCCGGTGGATAAAAACGGCGTCGTCAATCCCGAAGATGTGAAGAAAAGCATTAGAAAAGACACGGTACTGGTCTCCATCATGCACGCCAACGGTGAAATAGGCACTATCGAGCCGATTAAAGAAATAGCGAAAATTACCCAGGAGCTTAAAATACCCTTCCATACCGACGCCGTGGCTACCGCGGGGACGGTACCCGTCAACGTCACCGACCTGGGGGTAGATGCTTTAAGCCTGGCTGGCAGCCAGTTCTATGGCCCCAAGGGCGCTGGCGCTTTATGGGTACGTAAAGGCGTCAGAATTATACCGTTGCTCGATGGCGGCATCCAGGAGGGCGGGCGGCGGGGTGGCACCGAGAATGTGCCAGCCATCGTTGGCCTGGGCAAGGCGGCGGAAATAGCCGCGGCGCAGATGCCAAAGCGGATATATACCCTGACACCGCTGCGCGACCTTTTACTCAAGGAGCTGCCCTCTAAAATCGAGCACGTGGTGGTCACCGGTCACCCTACAAATCGGTTGCCCGGTCATGCCAGCTTCTGTGTGGAGTTCATCGAGGGGGAAGCCATGCTGATGCTCTTAAACAGCAAAGGCATCGCTGTTTCCAGCGGCTCGGCCTGCACTTCGCGGGCGCTTAAGGCTTCTCATGTGCTGCTCGCTATCGGACTTTCTCACGAGATTGCCCAGGGCTCGGTGCTGTTCACGCTCGGACTGGACAATTCTAAAGAAGACATCGACTACGTTCTGGAGACGATGCCGCCCGTGGTTGACCGGCTGCGGCAGATGTCACCGCTATACGCAAAATACGTGAAAACTAGCCAAGGAGGCAAGTAATATGCCGGTATACAACGAAGTTGTAATGGACCATTTCATGAACCCGCGTAACGTGGGGGAAATTGAAAATCCGGATGGGGTTGGGGAAGAGGGGAACCCGGTCTGCGGGGATATGATGACCTTCTATATCAAGGTCAAGGACAACCGCCTGGAAGACGTTAAATTCAAGACCTTCGGCTGCGGGGCGGCTATTGCCGTATCCAGCATGGTCAGCGAGTTGGCCAAAGGCATGACGCTGGAAGAGGCGATGAAGCTGACCCCTGCATCGGTGGCGGATAAGCTGGAAGGGCTGCCCAAAAACAAATTGCACTGCTCCAACCTGGGCGCCCAGGCCCTGCACGAAGCGATTAAGGACTACCAAAGTAAACAGAAAGCGGGAGGTAAGTAAAAATGGTGGATAAAAACAAGGCAATGGATAAAGTCCATTCCTGTCCCTACTGCGATGAAGAAATCGCCGAGGCGGCTTTCCCCTATTGCGAAGCCTGCGGCGTAAAGGTACTGCACTGTCCGAACTGCGAGACGCCCGTGCGCCGGGATACCGAGACATGCCCCAATTGCGGCGCTAATATCCGGGAGCTTTGTAAGGAAGGGCAGTAAGATGGTTAAGACGGAAAAATCTGCAGAAAAAGAAAAAATGACCATCGTCGTCTTTAGCGGCGACCTGGATAAAGCGCTGGCGGCTTTTATTTTAGCCACGACCGGCGCCAGTATGGGGATGGATGTCAGCATGTTTTTCACCTTCTGGGGACTGAACATTCTCAAGAAGAACGAGGGTAAACCGGGCGGCAAAGGCATTATGAAAAAGATGCTCAACTTTATGAACCGCGGCGGCTCGCAGCGGCTAAGGCTCTCGAAGTTCCATATGTTCGGCCTGGGGACGGCGATGATGAAAAAGTTCATGAAGGAAAGCCACCTGCCCTCTATTGATGAGTTCATCCAGATGGCGAAGGACATGGGGATAAAGCTTATTCCCTGCTCTACATCCTGCGGTGTGATGGGCTTGGGTGAAGGGGCTTTCCGGGAAGAGGTCGGGAGTCTGGCAGGGGCTGCCTTTTTCCTGAATGAAGCCCGCCAGTCGAAGGTAACCCTGTTTATTTAAATTGGAGGAGTTGGAGATGAAAGCGGACCAGACACTAGACTGCATGGGTTTGTATTGCCCGATGCCCATCGTAAAAACGGCGCAGAGAATCAAAGAGCTCAAGGCGGGTGAGGTTCTGGAAATCATCGCCGACGATAAGGGCATCAAGCATGATATGCCGGCCTGGGCGCAGGCCACCGGCAATGAGTTTTTAGGTGTGGAAGAAAGTGGCGGGGAAATCCGCGTTTACGTTAAAAAGAAGTAGCCCTTAATATCATCAACCAGGATAAAAAAGAGGGGGCTATTAACCTGGCCCCCTCTTTTTATTTGGCTCAACTGTACTTTACATTATCGGCAGGTATTTCTTCAATTCGTACTCTGACACCTGGGTACGGTACTCATCCCACTCTTTTTTCTTGTTTTCGATGAAGGAGTTGAAAACATGCTCGCCGAGGGTTTCCTTTACCAGCTTGCTGCCTTCCGCCAGTTGAATGGCCTCTGCCAGGCTGCCCGGTAACGTGCTGATACCGTGTTTCTGTCTTTCTTCCGCGCTCATCTCGTAGACGTTTTCCTCGATGGGCGCGGGTGGCGTCAGGTTATTCTTGATGCCATCGAGTCCGGCGGCTAACATGACGCTGAAGCAGAGGTAGGGATTGCAGGCGGGGTCCGGCGACCTGAATTCGATGCGGGTGGCTTTTTCCCGGCCCGGGCGGTATTCCGGTACGCGGATGAGGTCCGAGCGGTTCCGCCTTGCCCAGGAGAGGTAGACCGGAGCTTCGTAGCCCGGCACCAGCCGCTTGTAGGAGTTGACCCACTGGCTGCACACGGCGGTAATCTCCGGGGCATACTTGAGCAGGCCGGCGATATAGCTCTTGGCTTCCTTGGAGAGGTGATAGGAGTCTTTAGTATCGAAAAATGCGTTGTGGTCGCCTTTGAACAGCGACTGGTGCACATGCATGCCGCTGCCGTTGATGCCGAAGACCGGTTTGGGCATGAAGGTGGCGTAAACGCCGTTTTTCAGCGCTACCTCTTTCACCACCAGGCGGTAAGTCATGACACTATCCGCCATAGTCAGGGCATCCGTATAGCGCATATCGATTTCATGCTGACTTGGAGCGACCTCATGGTGGGCATATTCCACGCCGATACCCATTTTTTCCAGCTGGATAACGGTATCCCGCCGCAGCTCGATGGCGGCGTCGCGCGTGGTCAGGTCGAAGTAGCCGCCCTGGTCGAGAAATTCGGTGCCGTTGCCGTCTTTAAAATAGAAGTATTCCAGTTCCGGCCCCACGTAATAAGTATAGCCCAGGTCGGCTGCCTTTTTCAGGTTCCTCTTCAGGACAAACCGTGGGTCGCCTTCAAACGGCTGACCTCCCGGCATCAGGATATCACAAAACATGCGGGCAGTCGCGCGGTGCTCCGGCGGATTCCATGGCAACAACTGCCAGGTATCGGGGTCGGGCATGGCGACCATGTCGCTCTCATCGATACGGGCAAATCCTTCAATAGAAGAGCCATCAAAACCCATACCCTCTTCCAGCGCCCCCTCCAACTCTTCAACCGTAATGGCGAAGCTCTTCAGAATACCGAGTATATCCGTAAACCAGCACCAGATAAACTTAACGTCGTGCTCCTTAGCCATCTTGAGGATGTATTCCTTGGCTTCCGCTTTACTCCTTTTCGTCATTGTTCCCTCCTAATATTTTATATAAGCACTTTTCCCTTTATATATTTTCATTTTAAATTCAAAATGTTACGAACGGATTACATGAGAGTTAAATTTATATTAAAAACTGGTTTAAGCTATGGGTTTTTCACGAATCGGTAGCCAATATTACGCACAGTCTCGATATAGGTGTGGCTGGCATCCTCGATTTTGCTGCGCAGGCGCCGCATGTGTACGTCCACGGTACGGTCGCCGCCGTAATAGTCGTAGCCCCAGATTTTATCCAGCAGCGCCTCGCGCGTGAAAACACGACCCCGGTTGCGCGCCATCAGTTTAAGCAGCTCGTACTCTTTGAAGGTAAGGTCGGCTTTCCTGCCATCCACAGTAACCTCGCAGGTGATCAGGTCGATGATCAAACCGTTGCACTTAATTTGCTCACTGCTATCGGCGCCCTGTGTTTTATTCAGCAGGAGATTTATCCTTAGTAATAGCTCGGCTTCGTTATACGGGCGGATGATGAAGTCATCGATTTCCTGGCGATCGTTCAGGCTAGCAGCCTTTTCTACCGATATCAAGGCTATTACTGGCAGATTCCTCCCCTTTTTCAGGTTGCTGATAAGCCCCCATACCGCTTCATTAGCAATATCGGGTATTTCTAAAATCGCCAGGTTGGGCGACTCTTTGGCAGCTGTCTCAAGCGCGCTTTTGTAATTAGTGGTAGAGCATGTAAAAGTGTGCCGGGCGAGGCTTGCCTGGATTAGCTTGGCTGTTTTTGCTTCTTCGGTTATTATTAGCAACTGTATCATTGCGTCTTTCCTGCCGCTTTTGAGTCGGCAATGTTTGCGGTAACATTATACACCTTATCATAAGCAACGGGAATATTCCTCCCCTTTTTGCCCCCTTGGTTTACGTTTTTTACGCGTGTACTTTAATTGAAAAATCTGATATTCACAAAAAGTTTAGAGAACTGATAAAAATATTTATGGCTTGTTTACTTTTTCGATAATAATATATGGTTGAATAATCTATTGAAAAAGGACTCCCATGAAGAGAAGAATCATCAGACGCGTGAGGTCTACCGGTTCGGCTGCCGGTATTGCTCAAGGTCAACCCGGGGGACTGAAACTGCTTACCAATGATATTTTAAACAAATTCAATCCAACGATACTCGGCTTGGGCGATGTCAATACGCCTTGTGAGGAAATAGAGGCCGTCGCGGCTGTATTCGACCTCTCTAGTTTTACCGCCTTCTGCAACCAGGTGGATGCTTATCTGGCTATCCCCTCGTTTCTTAATAACTTCTTCGATTGGTTTTTTGGCAGTATCATCTACGGTCTTACCGATGAGGATGATGGCCGCACCTATTTTTGGGCGGACCTCCCGATACTCGTAAAATTCACGGGGGATGGCATAGTGGTTGTTTGGAACGCCCGCAGAATGAAAGAAGACCAGGTTTGCCGATTAGCCGCCACCCTTTATAACATTTGTTATGCCTACCGGCAGGATTTTTATCCCCAGATAAACAGGGTCGTTAATAAACCGCCGAGCGTGCTCCGCTGCGGCGTAGCCAGAGGCAAGGTTTTCAGTATTGGCAATGGTCACGACTATATCGGGCACTGTATCAATACTGCCTCGAGGCTATCTCACCTGAATCCTCTAACTTTTTGTTTCCCCCACCGTGGGTTTGCGGTGCAGGAATATATGCCTCCGGAATACGCAGAGCTCTTTGTGCCTAAATATGTCGCCATCCGCGGCGTCGGCGATAATGAGCTGGTATGGGTTGTTAAAGAAGAGTTCGATAATTTACCGGAAAGAAACAAGATGCAATTTCGCAGTCTAGAAAGCGTAGCTTCATAAGTAGCAAGGGGTCGATTGCTAGCATAAACAGGCAGATAAGGAAACGGCAATGGTTAATAGTCTAGAGCGAACTAAATTCGGGAAGATACCTTCCGGCCATATAGAGCGGGATAATATTGCGCGCTTAGAGATGCTTCGTGAGACGAATAAAAAAGCGGAGAATAGCACACGCATGCAGGATTTGCTGGAACAGGTAATCATGATGACCCAGCGTACGCTCAATGCTGAAGCGGCTTCGGTGCTATTATTCAGAGATAATGACCAGGAGCTGTATTTCGAAGCTGTCACCGGTCCTGTTGGCAAGACGTTGCGACAGGCGAAATTAAGCACTCAATACGGTATTGCCGGTCAGGTAGTGCGTACCGGCAAACCACTGATTGTTAATGATGTCACCCGGAGCACTAATTTTCATAAAGTGATTGACGATACTACCGGTTTTTATACTAAATCGCTGGTTTGCGCCCCGCTTAGCATCGACCGCAAGACTCTCGGTGTGATAGAGGTGCTCAACAAATGCGAGGGAAAGGTTTTCGACGAGCAGGATATGGAAGCCGTCGTTGCCGTAGCAAACACCACCGCTATGGCGATTGAAAATACCCGGCTGCAACAGACGCTAATGGAAGCCTATAAAAGCACCATTATGGCGCTGGCAGCAGCCATCGATGCCAAAGACCCCTCTACACGAGGTCATTCTCAAAGGGTGATGGAATATTCATCCAAGGCTGGCCTAGCGCTCTCATTCTCTTCTGACGAGGTGCAGACTCTGGAATACGCGGGTATTCTCCATGACGTCGGTAAAATGACTATTGATTCTAGTATCTTGAGTAAGACCGGTCCCTTGACGCCGGAAGAATGGGAGATAATACGTGCCCATCCGGTGACCGGGGCGGAGCTCTTAAGAGAAATTCCTTTTCTAGAAAAAGCGGCTGAGTTTGTGCTTAGCCATCATGAAAAACACGATGGCACGGGCTATCCCAATGGATTAAAGGGTGACGCTATCCCCATGGGCGCTCGCCTCATTGCCGTGGCTGATGCCTTTGACACCATGACCACCGACCGCGCTTATCGCTCGGCTTTGCCCATTGATATTGCCGTTAAAGAACTCAACGATTGCTCCGGCAGTCAGTTTTGTCCCATGGCGGTAAAAGCCTTGATTGAAGGCCTGCGCCTCAATGATTCTGACAAGTAACCCTGCCGTACGGAAGCAAGCGCCAAGGTAGCACTCTCTAGCTGTTCCTTTTGGTATCATCGCTTTTTCCGTTTTATTTTTCCTCTACAAGGCGGGAGTGCGCCATCAAGTGGCAAGGTGGATAAAACCCTCTAAGCAAATATCGCCGGAAAATCTCTTTTAAACAGTTGCCTTTGATTATCAATTCCCTACTTTATTGCCCAGCTTGAAATTCAAGCCGCTAGATGCTAATAATAGGTATAGAATTTTCCTTCTATAATATAAACTGCCAGTTTTACTTGCTTTTATCCCTTAAACTGCGGCGCTTTATCATGAAAAGAGGTCAACTAAGCGAGGTATTTGATGAGCGTTAATGAAAGTAACCAAAATGCGATAAAAACCAGTCGACCGGATGAAAAAGATATCACGGATGCCATTGACAAGGTGCTGGCATCTTTTACCGGAGATAAAGCCGAGTTAATCCCTATCCTGCAGCAGGTGCAACAGAAGCTCGGCTATTTACCGCAGGCAGCCATGAGAAATATTGCTGGTTTTGTAAAAGTGCCGGAAAGTACGGTCTTCGGTGTGGCTACATTTTACGCCCAGTTCAAGTTCGTCCCCATGGGACGCAACACTATCAAGGTCTGCCGCGGCACGGGCTGCTACGTCAAGGGGTCGCCCCGCATCCTTGAAGAGCTGGAAAAGGTACTTGGTATTAAAGAAGGCGGCAGCACCAAAGACCTGGAATATTCACTGGAAACGGTCGCCTGCTTCGGCTCCTGCGCCCTAGCGCCCGTCGTCGTCGTCAACGATAGGGTGTACGGCCGCATGACACCGGAAAAAGCCAGGGAATTGATAAAGGGTAAAAAGTAATGTTCTCGTTTGCCGGTTTCTTGAGATATTCCGTGCGTGATTAGCCTGGTAAGGGGGATAGCATGAATTTTGAAGAGATAAAAGAGAGAGCCCAAACGCAGTGGCAGGCGACGCAAAAAAGCACCCGGCCCCGCATCTTCATCGGCATGGGCACTTGTGGTATCGCCGCCGGCGCCGAGGCTGTCCTCGCTGCCCTCCATCAGGAACTGGAAAAGTATAATCTGAAGGCGGAAATAACCCAGGTCGGCTGTATCGGTTTTTGCTACGCCGAGCCCCTGGTGGAGATAGTCAAACCCGATAAGCCAAGCATTTTCTACGGCAATCTCACGCCGGAGCTGATGGCGGAAATCGTCCGCGACTATCTTGCCGGTGATAATCCCCGTCCCGACCTCGCTCTGGGTTCCCGCGGCGAAGGTAGCATCGACGGTATTCCTCCCCTCGCCGAGTCCCCCGTCTTTAAACCCCAGGTGCGTCTGGTAATGCGCAACTGCGGCAATATCGACCCCTCGTCTATCGACCATTATATCGCTAATGGCGGTTATACAGGAATCCAGCGCGCCCTAAAAATGAAGCAGCAGGAAGTTATTGATGAAATCAAGAAATCGGGACTGCGCGGCAGGGGTGGCGCTGGCTTTCCCACCGGGAATAAATGGCAGTTTTGCCATGACGCTGCCGGCTCCCCTAAGTATATTATTTGCAACGCCGATGAAGGCGACCCCGGCGCTTTTATGAACCGCGCCGTGCTGGAGGGCGACCCCCACGCCATCCTGGAAGGTATGCTCATCGGCGCTTATGCCATCGGCGCCTCCGAGGGCTATATCTACTGCCGTGCCGAGTACCCGCTGGCTATCCAGCGCTTGAAGACTGCCCTCGAGCAGATGGAAAAGTACGGCTTATTGGGCGATAACATCATGGGTGCCGGTCTCAATTTCCATATCAAGATAAAAGAGGGCGCCGGCGCTTTCGTCTGTGGCGAGGAGACTGCCATGATGGCTTCTATCGAAGGCGCGCGGGGTATGCCCCGCCCCCGTCCCCCTTTCCCCGCCCAATCAGGACTATGGGGCAAACCGACCAATATCAATAACGTCGAGACTTGGGCTCACGTCTCCGCCATTATGCAAAAGAGGGCGGACTGGTGGGCTACCTACGGCACCCAGGGCAGTAAGGGTACCAAGACCTTTTCGCTGGTAGGTAAAGTAAATAGGACGGGTCTTATCGAGGTGCCGATGGGCATAACCCTGCGTGAGGTTATCTACGGCATCGGCGGCGGTATCTTCGGCGATAAAAAGTTCAAGGCTGTCCAGACCGGTGGGCCTTCCGGCGGCTGCCTGCCGACCAGCTTCCTTGATACGCCAGTAGATTACGAGACCCTGGCAGCGGCTGGCTCCATCGTGGGTTCCGGCGGCATGGTCGTCATGGATGAAGACAATTGCATGGTGGATGTCGCCCGCTATTTCCTCACTTTTACCCAGCTTGAGTCCTGCGGCAAGTGCATCCAGTGCCGCTGGGGCACCAAGCAGATGCTGGATATTTTGAACGACATTGTTACTGGCAAAGGCAAACCGGGCGATATTGACCTGCTGCTGGAAGTGGGCGACGCGGTGAAAAACGGCTCGCTCTGCGCTCTCGGCGGAACGGCTCCTAATCCTGTCCTCACTACCATCCGCTACTTCCGCGATGAGTATGAAGCCCATATCAACGAAAAGCGCTGTCCGGCGCTGGCATGTAGGGCGCTGGTTCAGTATTATATCGATGCTGATAAATGTATCGCCTGCGGCGCTTGCGCCCGCGTCTGCCCGGTCAACGCGATAACGGGCGCTAAAAAAATGGTGCATGTTATCGACCAGGCGAAGTGTATTAAGTGTGGCAGTTGCTACGATATCTGTCCTAAAAAGGTTCGCGCCGTGGCCAAGGTCTCCGGTGAGCCTATCAAAGCTCCCGCCGAACCTATCCCCGTGCGGGCCAAAACATAGTTGCGATGATGATTAAGTTTGGAGGCGACCGATGACGAATGGCTCGACCGCGTTAGATGATAAAAAGCTCAAGACCATCTCTTTGACTATCGACGGTGTGAAAGTTGAGGTATCACAGGGCACGACGGTATTGGAAGCCGCCCTCAAGGCGAGCGTCTATATCCCCACTCTCTGCTACGAGCCCGACCTCAAGCCATACGGCGCTTGCCGACTTTGCATCGTGGAGATTGAGAAAATGCGCGGTCTGCCTCCTTCCTGCACCACCGAGGCTACCAACGACATGGTCGTTCACACCGAGACGCCCGCGGTGAGTCGCTCCCGCCGCATCACCATGGAGCTTATCATGGCTAACCATCAGGGTGATTGCCTCACTTGCTTCAAGAACCAGAACTGCGAGCTCCAGAAAGTGGCGCGCTATCTCGGTGTGGAGGAGAAACATTTTAACCGACTCCGCAAACGAACCCGCGTCGTCCCCGTTGATGATAGCAACCCCGCTTATGTGCGCGACATGAATAAGTGTATTCTCTGCGGTCGCTGCTGGCGCGCCTGCCACGAGGTAACCGGCATCGACGCTATCGACATGGCTTTCCGGGGCGATTTAGCCACGGTAAGTACGCTGGGAGATAAACCCATCTTGATTTCGCGCTGTGAGACCTGCGGGGAATGTGTTGCCCGCTGCCCCACCGGCGCGCTTACCTTCCGGGAGAGCCGCCTGGTCACGCGGGAGGTAAAAACCACCTGCCCTTACTGCGCGGTGGGCTGCCAGGTTTACCTGGGCATCCGCGGCGGCGAGGTCATCAGCGTGCGTGGCGATAAGGAAGGTCCTTCCAATGAAGGGCATCTCTGCGTCAAGGGGCGCTTCGGCGTGGCGGACTTCATCCACTCTAAAGACCGCCTGACCACCCCGCTCATTAAAAAGAACGGTAAGTTTGAAAAAGCTACCTGGGAAGAGGCTCTCAACCTGGTAGCCAGTAAACTAAAGACCTATAAACCTAGTGAGGTCGGTGTGGTTTCCTCGGCGCGGAGCACCAACGAAGCCAACTACCTCATGCAGAAGTTCGGACGGGCGGTGCTGCATACCAATAACGTCGACCACTGTGCCCGTCTTTGACATGCCCCTACCGTGGCCGGTCTGGCCACTACCTTCGGCAGCGGGGCGATGACGAATAATATCGATGACTTCGCTAACGCTAAATGCGTCCTTGCCATCGGCACCAATGCCCCCGAGGCGCATCCCGTTCTGGCGATGAAGGTGCGGCAGGTCGTCCGCAATGGCGCCAAGCTCATCGTCGCCAACCCCATGGAGGTAGATTTTGTGCGTGATGCCGACCTTTGGATTCGCCACCGCGTCGGCACGGATGTCGCCCTGCTCATGGGTTTATGCCGCATTATTTACGACGAAGGATTGTACGATAAAGACTTCGTTGAAAAGCGTTGTGAGAATTTCGCGGCTTTCCGCGACGCGCTTAAAAATTACCCGCTGGACTGGGTGGCGAAAACTACCGGCGTGGATGCCGACCTGCTCGTTAAAGCCGCCCGCATGTATGCCACCACCAGCCCTGCCACCATTCTCTACGCCATGGGCATCTGCGAGCATAGCCACGGCACGGATAATGTCATCGCCAACGGCAACCTGGCCATGCTTACCGGCAATATCGGCAAACCCGGCGCCGGGGTCAACCCGCTAAGGGGACAGAATAACGTCCAGGGCGCCTGCGATATGGGCGCGCTGCCTAACGTTTTTACCGGCTACCAGTCGGTCTCGAACGATGAATCCGTCAAGAAGTTCGAAGCGGCCTGGGGCGTGAAGCTAAGCCGCGAGCCGGGCATGAAGCTGACTACGATGTTCCCCGCTATACTCGACGGTGATATAAAAGCTATGTATATCATGGGGGAGAATCCGGTGCTGACCGACCCCGATAGTCACCATATCCGCGAGGCGCTAAGCAAGCTGGATTTCTTCGTCTTCCAGGATATGTTCCTTAACGAGACGGCAGAGTACGCCCATGTAATTCTCCCTGCCTGCAGCTATGCGGAAAAAGATGGCACTTTCACTAACACCGAGCGCCGCGTGCAGCGTATCCGTAAAGCCATCGAACCCATCGGCGAAAGCAAAGACGATTGCTGGATTATCGGCGAGATAGCCCGGTGCATGGGGGCCAAGGGCTTCGATTATGCGGATGCCAGCAAGATTATGGAAGAAATCGCCCGCCTTACCCCCAGCTATGGTGGCATTACCTATAAGCGACTCGATGAAGGCAGTTTGCAATGGCCCTGCCCGAGCGAAGACCACCCCGGCACCTGCATTATGCACGAAGAAATCTTTGCCAGGCCTTCCGGTAAAGGCAATTTCGTGCCGCTTAAGTACCGTCCGCCCGTCCAGATGACGGATGCCGAGTACCCCCTCATGCTGATGACCGGACGGCGGCTATATCACTATCATGCCACGATGACGCGCAAGGTGGATGTGCTGAATATCCTCATGAACGAGGAAGAGTGCCAGATAAATCCTGCCGACGCCGCCTCGCTGGGCATCAATCAGGCTGATATTATCCAGGTAGCTTCCCGACATGGGGAGGTCAATGTCCGGGCGCGCGTTACCGATGCCGTGCCGCCGGGTGTAGTGCATATGGCTTTCCACTTCGCGGAGACGCCTACTAATGAGCTTATCAGCTCCGCTAAAGAAACGCTCGACCCGATTACCGGCACGCCGGCATATAAGACCTGCCCTGTGAAAATCAGCAAGCACGCGGTCAGCGGCAAAGAAGCCATGCTATCGGCTCTCTACCGCGCCAGCCGGGAACCTGCTTTTGTCGACCAGGTTGCCCGCGGCCCGGAGGACGCTTTAAAGGGATATAAGCTTAACGACGCAGAAAAGGCGGCTATCTTAAGCGGGGACGTAGCGAAAATAGAGTCGCTGACCGGCAAGCTTAACGACCGACTTAGGGTCTGGCTGCTTTCGCGTTCCGAACAAGAAAAGTGGTAGAGTCTTTTTAGAGACTCTACCATCCCGATGAAAATCGGGATCCAGTTCTTTCAACCAGATTCTCACGGTCGTCCCGATTTGAGGAAAAGAAAAGGCAAATCGGGACTCCCTCAGAATGACAGTTTTTGATTATTCAAAAGCGCCTTTTTGCCTCAGTTTATCTACTTCATTCTGGGACATGCCGAGAATCTTGGTGCAGATATAGTCCGTATGCTCGCCTAATAAAACTGGCCGACCCACCGCCGTCTCTACCGCCGATAGCTTTATCGGGGCGGGGTGGTAGTAACGCAGCTTGCCCACGTAGGGATGCTCTATCTCCCGGTAGAAATTGTAGTAATTAATCTGCGGGTCCTCATCGATGTCTTGTGCGTTAGCCACGACGCCCGCGCCCACACCCGCTTTCTGGAGCATTTCCTCTACCGCTTCCGGCGGGTAGTTAATCGTCCACGCCTCTACCAGTTTATCTAAAGCGTCGCTGTTTTTCACACGGTCGGCGGTTTTGGCGTACTTATTGTCCAACGCCCATTTGGGACTCCCCATCGCTTTCACGAAGCTTTGCCATTCATCGTCGTTCATCACGGCGATGGCAACCCATCTATCTTCACCTTTACAGCGGTAAATGCCATGCGGCGCGGCGTAGTTGCTCTTATTGCCCTTGGGCTTAAGCTCGCGATGATTCACCTGATAATCGAGGATTAAGGGTGTCATATAATTAAGACCCGTTTCAATCTGTGAATGGTCGATGTACTGCCCCTTGCCGGTACGCCGGCGGTAGTCGAGGGCAGCCATAATTGCTAGCGAGGCGTACATCGGAGAAAGCTGGTCGGTATAGTAGGTGGAGGGGGGAACGGGTGGCCTATCCGGCCAGCCCACGATATTGTCCATCATCGTGACAGCTGTTAAAATACTTCCGAAGCCGGGCTGGTCCGCCATCGGGCCGGTGTGACCATAGCCGCAGGTGCGGAACATGATGATATTCGGGTTGATTTTCTTCAGCCCCTCGTAGTCCAGTCCCTGTTTATCCATGACGCCCGCCGGAAACCCCTCCGCCACCACGTCCGCCCATTTAACCAGCTTTTTAAAGATTTCCAAAGCCTCCGGCTGCTTAAAGTTGAGGCTGATACCCATCTCCGGTGCCGTATGCGTAATGGTAAAGAAGGCGCTGCGCTCAAGTCCTAAAGGTTCGCCTGGTTTGGTGGGCGCAAAAGGCGCGAAAAGCCTGACGGGGTCAGGGCGGGTCGAGGTCTCAACGCGGATGGTCGTGGCGCCGTAGTGGGAGAGGTAGTTGCACGTGTAAACCCCTACCCCCGCCCAGCACAACTGTACCACCTTGACGCCTTCAAAGGGTTTTTTGTTGTCGTAGGTTTTCGGCTTTTCCGCCGACTTTTTAAATGAATCGAGAGCTTTCAGTATCTCGTCGTTATGCTCCCCGATTTTCGGCGCTCTGGTACGTGGGCCGACGTAGCCCTGCGTCGTTACCACTGCTCCGCCCGGGAACTTAAGTTTGCCCAGCCCGGGGTGTTCGATTTCTTTCCAGAATTTGCGGGCGGCGAGCTGCGGGTGTTTGAGGACGTCTTCGGCGTTGTTGCAGGGCCCCAGCTGGAAGCGATTTTCTATCGCTAGCTTGAGCAGCTCGTCTTTGGTGTGGTTCATAAAGAATTTGCCTAGCGAGTCCATGAGCTTTTCCGCCTGCTCGCGCGTCATGTGCTCCCAGCTTTTCTTCTCCCAGTCCCATCCCTCGAGGAAGCCGATATCGATACCGTCCTTCTTGAGGTACTCCATCATGCTATGGTTGTTCTTAGCGGCGGTGGGGTTGAGGAGGAGGTTGAGGGCGATATAGCCGTCTTTACAGGGCCAGAGCAGGGTATTGAAGAAAGTGGAGCCGTCTAAGAGGGTGACGGATGCCCGCGCACGACCGTGCCGCGTGGGAATCTGGCCGAACAAGGCATAGGGTCCTTCGATTTCCGCCGAGCAGATGATATCGAGGGCTTGTTGGGTAATGGCATCGACATGCTGGCCTTTGCCGGTGTGCGCCCGCTGGATGAGGGCAATCATCGTGCCGGCGGCGCCGTTCATCGCCCCGGCGCTGTGGCTATGCTCGTAGCTGACGGTCAGCGGCGGCCGGTCGTCATAACCTGCCGTATAGACCATCCCCCCTAGCGCCCGCACGACGATGTCCGGGTCTTTATAGTTTTTATAAGGACCCTCCTGCCCGAATCCGGAAATGGACGTCAGCACGATGCCGGCTTGGACGGCGCTTAAGTCCTTATAGCCCAGCCCGATGCTATCCAGGTAGCCGGGGGCGTAAGATTCGATGACGGCATCAGCCGTCTTGACGAGCTTTTTGAATATATCCTTGCCTGCTTTGGACGTGATGTCCAGTGTGACGCTCTTTTTATTGGCGTTAAAGGCTAGCCAAGTGAGGTTTTTCTCGGGGTCGACTTTATCTTGAGGGAAAAGACCCCTAAAGCGCGCCGGGTCGCCGCCGGGCGGCTCAATCTTAATCACCTTCGCCCCCCAGTCGGATAAAGCCCGACCGCACATAAAAGCCTTTTCCGTCGTGAGGTCGAGGATGCGGTAACAGCTAAGCATAAGAGCCCTCCTGGGGAAAATCCTACTCACTCTCCCCCGTATCAAGTACGGGGCAAGCTCTTTTACAAAGGGAGACGATATTAAAAATCTGCATTATTCTATCTGCAGCTAACTCGCTCGTCCTCCTTTAATAAAGGAGGATAGAGGCGGATTTTGTATCCAGATAATTATAGTATGAAGCGGGAGGGAGGGGCAAGGTGGGGGGGTAGATATTTGTTTTATCTACCCCCTATTTATACCCTATTTACTATTTTCTAGTAAATAATACACAACCACACCCCCGGGGATTAGTAAAAGAAATGGTGGTTGAAGGAAGGCAGCCAGAATGGATGGTAAAACATTAAGATTAAAATTTTCACCACTAAGAAGGCCAACAAAAACCAGTATTACGCAACCAATAAGGATAGCGCCAAATATTTTCATTTCCATTGTTAATGTGATGAAATATATAACAGGTCAATATCGCAGCAGCTAACTATATTCTACAACAGAACCTCCCGTTTGACAATCGTGCCTGTCTCCCCTATGATTATTTAAGGTTGTTCTTACGTAAACGGGGCGTAGCGCAGCCTGGTTAATTATCTAGTCTTTCATCCCCAAGCTCGCCTTAATCGCCTCATTTACTTCAGCCATCTTAGCTTCAGTTAATTCTCCACATTTTTTAGTCAGGTGTGTTTTATCAATCGTCATTATTTGCGATAGGTTAATCATGCTGTCTTTCGGCAAGCCGCTTTCTTTAGCTGTGGCCTTTACCGTAAAAGGGTAAGGTTTTTGAAGTGTTGTTGTGAGTGCCGAAATGATTGTGGTAGAGCTGTATTTATTCCCAACATCGTTCTGAATAACAAGAGCGGGCCTTAACCCGCTCTGCTCGCTGCCTCTACTTGGATTCCAGTCAACCCAGTAAATATCACCGCGTTTTATCTCTTTATTCATGTTTTATTTCCACTCCGGTATTACTTCATGTACAATCTCAATAGCCATATCTGCAAACTCTTTATTCTCTTTGGCCATAGCTTGATAACCCTCCGCCATCTCCGCAACTCTATAATTTTCGGCTGTCGCTTTTACACAGGCAGAAATAACTTTACTGCGGCTCATTTTCTTTTTTTTTGCGACCTCATCAGTAAAAGAAATTAGTTCCTCCGGTAGGCTTATTGTTAATTTAGCTGTTCTTCCCATATTTACTTACCTCATGGTATGATATAATTATCATACTTGATTGTACTCGACATATTGCTGAATGTCAAGTATATTTTCTTACCTCCACCTATAATTCATCTACCATACTATTGCCATATTGTTTTGTGTTTGACAATCTTACTTCTCTCCCCTATGATTATTTAAGGTTATTACAACCTAAAACGGGGCGTAGCGCAGCCTGGTTAGCGCGTCTGAATGGGGTTCAGAAGGTCGGCGGTTCAACTCCGCCCGCCCCGACCATACCTTTTCATAGTAATGAGGGAGATAAAAAATGGCTAAGGGTAAATATGATAAGTATTTCTTAAAAGAACCCTGGGGCATCATTCACCCGGGAACTCCTCCGGATGCGCCGGTATATATCGGCATAGGGCAGAGGGAACCTGTAAAAGGATGGGATGAGCCGCTGACCCAGGTCCTGCGCCCCATTTATCGACCCTATATGATGATACCTGACGGGCATCGACATTCCGTCGCGGAAATCCTCTATTTTATCGGCGGCGACCCGATGAATTTTAAAGAGTTCGAGGCGGAGGTCGAGTTCACGATAGGTGAGGGTGAGGACGCCGAAAAACACATCATCACGAATACCACCTGGGTATATGTTCCGGGTAATGTGCTGCATTGTCCGCTAAATTTCAAGAGGGTGGATAAACCTATTATGTTCGGTCACATTATGTTCGCGCCCTCTTTCGATTCAACCATCATCGGCAGGAATTTCACCAAGCCGTAATAAATAGTATGGCGGGCACAAATTTGCCCGCCCCGACCATTATTCTAAAGTCTATATCTCTTAATATTCTTTTACAGTGTATATTTGTATCCTTTACACTACGGGTTTAAAATGTGAAGAAAAAAAATGACAAAGCAAGCTAAAGGCAACAACCAACCTCCGCTAAAACGTACAGGAAGGCGCTTAGCTTTTTTCCGGGAAGATATAAAGCCGCGGATTTGGCTTTTCTTCCTAGCGGTGCTGATTCAGCTGGTTGCCTCGGCATTCTCGGGGGCCGGTTACACCCTGCATGGCTCGGTTTGCTGGCTGGTCGGCATGATTTTATGGATTATTTGGTTCTTGCTTATGTTCTTTATCGTAACGCCCCAAAGCGATACCCTTCTCCAGAGGTTTACCGGGCAGCTTAAATGGGGGGCGTTCACTATTTTTTTCATTTTACTTATCATGGGTATCGGGGAGGTTATTATACTGGGAGTTCTGGCTCCCTGGTTTCTAAATAACGGCATCGATAATAGCGCTGATAAGCTCGTGGCGCAAATGAAGGAAGGGTTCCGTTATAACGATGGGACCGCTCTAAGCCAGCAAGCGGCGGAGAATCTTTTAGAGGGTAAGGAACCTTACACTAATGCGAATATCGTTACCGCTTTAACCAAATACAATGGCGCTTATGACCGCCTAACGCCGCTACAACTGGGCAGATTTGCCAATGCGTTTCCCTATCCCACCACGGAACAGTTGAAACAGGTCTGGGACTCTGCTCTGCAAAACCCCTCCCAGCCGCCCCCTGAAATCGTTTCGAGTGTCTGTTATCCGGCTGGCTCTTTCCTCCTGGTGGTGCCTTTTATCGCTGCCGGCGTTAAGGATATCAGGATTGTTTACATTATCTTTGTCATCGCCGCGCTGGTCTATGCCACATGGAAGATACACGGCAGAAAGAGGCTTCTTTTTATCGGTGTGGCGGTTATCAGTCTGGAGCTGTGGAATACCCTGGCTACCGGTGAGACGGGTATTTTAATCTTTCCACTACTGTTGATTGCCTGGATTACCCTCGGGGAAAACGACTGGGTTTCTGCCATATTTATGGGGCTAGCGGTCGCCACCAAACAAACTGCCTGGTTCTTTCTTCCGTTTTACGTTATCCTGCTGTGGCGGACAGCTGGGCCGAAAAATATCGCTTCAGCGATAGGGATTATCACCGCGGTGTTTATTGCCACCAATGGCTACTTTATCGCTAAGGCTCCATCGCTCTGGCTGCAGTCCATCACCAGCCCGATGGTAGAGCCGATGTTCCCTCTTGGGGTTGGTGTTATCTCCCTGGTAACGAGTGGGTATGTAAATATCCAAACATCGCTGCCGTTTACGATAGCCGAGGTGATTGTCTTAATCGGCGCAGTGCTCTGGTATCTGCGTTACTGTAAGCAATACCCCGATGTCGGACCCATTCTGGCTATTCTGCCCCTCTTTTTCGCCTGGCGTAGCATCTGGACATACTTCTACTATATACCCATCATCGTCCTCGCTAGAATGCTTAGCAGGGATGAAAACAACG
>Ga0187886_1000425_pt1 | contig 51231 bp, 43 predicted proteins | sample June2016WEW_20_1_FD_133001 | JGI IMG/M metagenome (GOLD analysis project Ga0187886, IMG submission 133001) | Peatland microbial communities from SPRUCE experiment site at the Marcell Experimental Forest, Minnesota, USA - June2016WEW_20_150 | ecosystem: Environmental > Terrestrial > Soil >... | reverse complement strand
GGTACACTCGCAATGCACAAGATCAAAAAAAGGAAGAATCCTTTCAAGAACCACATTTACAGAATATTACGAATTAAATCGTAAAACTTATCTGGAGAAAGAACACCTCTATAAGAGACGTCAAGCTATTGTAGAACATCCATACGGAACAATAAAACGACAATGGGGGTTCAGCTACATACTTACTAAGAAGGGAATAGAGCATGCCGGAGCTGATGTAGGATTTATGTTTATTGCATATAACCTCAGACGAATTGGTAATATTTTGACCAGCGATCAACTGAGAGAGTATCTGAGAATACTTGTTTTGCTGTTTTTTAGTAAAAAAGCCCTCTCCAGACTAAAAAACAACTATTTTGGGAAAACTTTTTTCCGGCTATCAAATTGGGATAGAAAATTTCCTGGTTCGCTCGTACCGGCTTAAACCAATTGAAATTTCACGGATTAAGAAAGGTTAATAGACAGACTCCCGTTATGCATAATTTTACAGCAGACCGGACAATTATCAAATAACTTATGGGAGAAGTAAGTATTATAAAAGTTAATGAAAGTATTAAAGCTGGATTATATGATTCTCTAAATTTAATTGGAGGGATAAAAAAATATTTTGATTCCAATAATAAAGTATTACTTAAACCAAATATTAACGGATTAAGTTTAACTACAAATATTTATTTAGTTGAATCATTGATTCAATTACTATTTGATTATAATATAAAAAGCATTTCGATTGGAGAATCATCATTCGGTAACTATCAACATACCGACACTTTCTTTAAAGATTCTGGATATCTTGATTTGTCAAAACGCTATAGTATCCCATTGATTAACTTTAATAAATCTAAACCAATTCGCATACAAGTTGATAAACCTTTAATTCTAAATTCTTTAGAAATTGCAGAGGAATATTTTCATTTTGACAAAATGATTAATATGCCTGTAATGAAAGTACTTTATGCGACAGGAATATCTTTGTCGTTGAAGAATTTAAAGGGATTATTGTCACCGAGATTTAAAAAGTATTTTCACGAAGTTGGATTAGATAAAGCAATTGCGGATCTGAATAATTCAATTAGTCCTTCTTTAAACATTGTCGATGGACTGACGTGTATGGAAAAAATGGGGCCACATGATGGAGAATTGATTGATATGAACCTTATCATTGCTGGACAAAATTCATGGGAAGTAGATTATATTGGCAGTAAAGTGATGAATTATTCAATTAACGAGATTGGACATTTAAATGAATATTTAATGTCAAATAACATTCAAAAACAACATTTAGACGATATTAAAATATTGGGTGAACAAATTGAAGATATCAGTTACAATTTTGCCAAGGTAAATTTGGATAACATTATTCCTAAAGAATTTCAAATAATTAAAAAAAATGTTTGCAGTGCATGTGAAAATTCGTTTCTTTTGTCATGTAAGTTCATAGAGGATATGGATATGCCTGAAGCAAATATTTACATAGGAAAACTGGATTCAAAAGATAGAGATATGCAAAAATTAAATATTGCATTTGGAAATTGTTGCAAAGCTGATAGGAAAATGATTCAAATTAAAGGATGTCCACCATATCCTTTTGAATTAGCTGATAAAATAAAAGAATATCTGGATAAAAAATAAAAACTATGCACAGGCTATATACAATGCGGGTTACAGAAGGTTGCGAAAGTAAGTGCTTTCAATTAATTTTGTTATATATTGATAAGGATGCCCTTCTAAATCCCGCACTGTACATAGCCTCAAATGTTAGGTGGCAAAATTAGAATACAATACCGTGAAAAAACATTATTTTTAACTATAAATTCAAATACCATGAAAAAAACATTAATCATAATTTTTTTTGCTATGACTTACCACTTGACAGTTCAATCACAGGCAGTTTATGTCGATAGTAATACCGGAGATGATAATAATCCTGGTACTAAAGAAGCTCCTGTTTTTTCTATTAAAAAAGCTGCTGAAATTATCAGAAGCGGGGACAATGATATTTATAACATGAAAATAAATCCCGGAATTTATGTCCTGGATAATCATGTATCGGTGGCTACAGAAAAGGTAATGACTGATAAACATATCGTAATCGAAGCGAGTATTTTACCCGACGATACATCATGGGCACCAGAGAAAATGCCGGTAATTGCAAGTAAGGCAATAAAAGGTGAAATACCGGAAAGTTATCATTTTGTTGTCAGTTTTTTAATTGAAGCAAACCACGTTACAATCAGAGGAATTAAATTTCACGGTTTTTTTTATCCCAATGCAAGATATTTTCCGATTGCAAGGTTTAATAAAACAAAAACGGATTTATTAGTGGAGCAATGTTTGTTTGTCGGAGAAACAGATAATTCTCAAATTCAGGCAGGGGTCATTGCTCATGGCAATGAAATTAAAGTTGATCACTGTGTCTTTTATAAAGTTAGGAATACCGTAGTATTTTTTCAGGATTCAGGAAATGGTATTAAGAACGGTAATTGTCTCACAAATTCAATAATTTTTGGCGCTAATCAAGCAGTTTGGACTGCCTGGCCGGATAAAGATTTTAAATTTGAGAATAATATTGTTTCAAATTGCAGATATGTTTGGGTCAAAAACAATTTCAACCCAACAAAATATTCTATAAATAATTGTATAATAGTAAACAATCAGTATTACAAGGGTGTACCGGATAGCGTGCATTTGAATCCGGGTGAATTTGAATTAAACGAGTATAACGTTACAAAAAAAGGTGAAATTTCACTGAGATTAATAGATAATGATGATAAGCCGCTCTTATTGAGTGTAGACAATCCACTCCCAAGTGATTATATGCATATTATACCTGGTTCACTCGGATATGATATGGGAGCTGGATTATTTAAGAACAAAAAGCATTAATATTTCTACCGCCAACTCATCCTGTTTGAGACAACTTACAAATTAAAAGCAGTAACATATGAAAAAATCAATCACAACATTCATAAGCTTCTTATTAATTATTAGCTTGTATGCACAGACCAAACCTTTTGATTCCAAACCAAAGGGAATGGAGTTTGTTCCTCAAGGATCATTCCAAATGAAAACCACCATAAACTCAGTAACCAATGTAACCAAAGTGACAGTGGATGCATTCTGGATGAGCAATGAAATTACTAATGTTGAATACAGAGAATTCGTTGATTGGGCCAAAAACAATTCTGACAAAAAGCTTTATCAAGCAAAGTATTCTGTAGAAGTGTTTACCGATCCCAAAAAAGGAAGTACGAAAGACACTTTGATCCTAAAAATGATACCAATTGAAGTTTCAACATTCAATTCAGACATGATAGATCCTTTGTCTCTTGAGAAAGTAAGTAAGGATTATAAAGACTATTTTACAAATAATAAGTACAATGATTATCCTGTAGTTGGAGTGTCATTCAAGATGGCTGAATACTTTTGTATCTGGAAAACAATGTTAGAAAATGAACGAATGAAAGAAAAGGGATTGCCAAATATTCAAGCTTATCGAATACCACTAGAAACCGAATGGGAATATGTAGCCCAGCAACCAATAAAAAAAGGAGATATCAATGGATTAGTCCAAAAAGTTAATGAAGGTAACACTAATGAATGGGAACTATTTCATCTCGATAATAATGTTTCTGAATGGGTTACATCTAGACCAGACGCTGGCATCTTTAGAGGTGGGTCATGGAAATCCGAAAACAGTATTTCTGAACGACAGTTGATCAATCCGGATTCAAAAGAGCCATATATTGGATTTAGGATTGTGCGTTCATATTTGACTGGGAATAAATAACGCTCCGCTAATACGGATGCTATGGGTAATTGCCTTCGTCAGCCCGGACAAATTCGTTCTGCATAGGCTATTAGACAGACTCCCGTTAGCAGCAATATTTTTGTCGGCAGACTTTTGACAATGTTCTGGTGATGCCATACTGCTGGAACGGGACTCATTAATCCTTGAAGGTGTGAAACGAATTATCAAATCAACTGAAGAACTAATTGACATTCTAATATTGTTTGTTGATTGTGCTCTTTTATTCATTACTGATTCTTCTTGTCAATAAAATGACAAACTAAAGAACCCATTTGAAATAAGTTAATATAAATTGTTAGTTGTAGTAGAGGGGAGTTTTTCCGGATTATCTATAAAACAGTACTGGAATTGAAAATATGAAGAGGATTAGAAGCATTGATATTACAAGGGGAGTAGTAATGGTAATAATGGCATTGGACCATGTTCGTGATTTCATCCATATAACATCGATGAGTCAGAATCCTTTGGATCTGCAGACTACCACTACCCTACTATTTTTCACTAGATGGGTCACACATATCTGTGCTCCGACATTTGTACTTCTCTCGGGTGTTTCTGCCTTCATATCCTTCAGGCGGCAAAATAACCTATCAGAGAGCAGACGGTTTCTGCTTACAAGAGGTCTATGGCTGGTGTTTCTCGAACTTACCTTTGTCACATTTGCGCTATGGTTTGATATACATTTTAGGCTATTACTACTCGAGGTTATATCTGCGATAGGTTTCAGTTTTATTATTCTCTCCTTCCTTTTGAAACTGCCATCGCGAGTTATTGGACTCATTGGGATCTTTATCGTATTTTCTCACAACCTTTTACAGGGGATATCATTTCCAGCTAACCAGATAAGCGTGATATTATCATCCGTTTTATTTCGTCCCAACCTAATGCCTATCTCAAATGATCTGGCATTTTACTCTGCATATCCTATAATTCCATGGCTCGGAATATTACTTATTGGATTTGGTTGCGGCGAGTTTTTTAAACTACCTGGGGAAAAGAGGAAAAAGCTATTCCTTAAGATCGGACTCTCGGTGCTTATGTTATTTGCAGTAATTAGATTTATTAATATCTACGGTGATCCATCAAAATGGGCAAGCCAAAAATCAAGCATGTTCACTTTCCTCTCTTTCATAAACCTTACAAAATACCCTCCGTCACTTCTGTTTACATTAATGTTCATTGGTGTCGCATTTCTGATTCTTTATTTATCCGAGGATGTAAAAAACAGATTCACTGAAATACTTGAAGCTTTTGGACGCGTTCCCCTATTCTATTTTATAATACACCTTTATATCATTCATTCATTGATGTTTATTATATTAATTATACAGGGTTACAGTTGGAGTGATTTTGTTTTTGGCCTTTTCAAAAACGGGAGACCGACAACAGGAGGAGGAGTTGGCCTTCTCTGGATTTACCTCATTTGGATCGGAGTAGTTGTAATATTATATCCCTTATGCAAATATTACGGAAATTATAAGGGCGCACATCCTGAGAACATATTCCTGAGATATCTATAGCAATTTGAAAATGACAGATCACTAAGGGGGAAATAAATATTCCTCTTGCGTAAAATAAAGGATTGATGTGCCGTGGGACAATATTCTACCTGACAGAGCATTGGAACAATTTGCGGCGTCAGGTAACACAACCTCCCTTTATTACCGGGCCGTCAGACTCCCGATAAATCGGGACAAGTTATCTAAAAACCTTTCTTTTTATTGATAACTATGAGGCTGGTGATTCTTCAGAAAACAATGAGTTTTATATCTTAACTACATGAAATTCATACAGGGACATAACAGAGCACAGATAAATCTTTTCCCGGTTTCACTGGACCAATCCATTGACCCCGATAATGAAGTGAGGATAATTGACCTTTTTGTCGATAGCCTTTCTATTAAAGATTATGGATTCAGAAAGGATTTTGTCGAAAACGGCCGTCCGGCATATCATCCTTCTGATTTATTAAAACTATTCATTTACGGGTATATGAATAAGGTGAGGTATTCGCGTGATCTGGAAAAAGAATGCAAGCGGAACATTGAAGTAATGTGGCTATTGAAGTGCCTCAGACCTGATCATATTTAAGATATACAAGACACGATCATGCAAATCCTGTCCATATACCTTGCTTCTTAACCTGGACAGTAATAATTTAACTAGAAAACTTCTGTCCATCTATTGGGACTTTCAAAACCCCATCATGACAGACACTTCCAGATATTACCTGACATGGAAAAAGTCTAATTCTTAAAATATTGAAACTTGAAAGGATAATTTGTGGCATTCCAGGTTACCATATTTAAGTAAAGTAATTGAAAAACACTGCTTCCATCTTTTTGGAAGTACTCAACACGGACAGGATAAAAACCCTTTTTCAGAGGAAGGATAAATGTTTTTACACTTTCCGTAGCGCGAACACCATCATTATCAATAATCAGTTTATCCCCAAGGAATAGTTTTGAACCATCATTTGAAACAATCCCGAAAATATAATAACCATCCCTGGGAATTTCGAAGTAACCTTCTAACAGACAAGCAAAATTGGTTTTGCTCGGGAGCTTGTTAATATTAAAAAGACTATCAGCAAGACCGGTTTGGATTGGTTTAAGTTTTTTGAAATCAGGTAGTTTCTCCCAACTCCCTTCATAATATGAATACTTCAGGCCACCTTGTTTAATCTTTTTTGGTTGTGGAACTGAAGGCAATGCTTCACCTAATTCAAAATTACCTCTTATTATTTTATCGTATTTTCCACTGGTGGAAATTGCTTTTAGCACTAATTGAGCCGGTCCTGTTATTGTAAACATTGAATTCACTACCTTTTTGGATGTCATATCCGGTTCTGTACCATCAGTTGTATACCTGAGTTCAGGGCTACTGTTTAACACCCCTATCAGAGTTGGTTTGTCCTTTAATAAAATACCATTCATCGGATGAAAACTGACAGAAGCATTTGAATAACCTGAATAAGAAAATTTTATTCCGTCATACATCGCTTTTAACCTTACACTATTATGAGTTTCATTTGGGAATGTAACCATTTTCCAGTGCAGACTTGCTAGTGCTTTAAATCTCAGAACCGAATCCAAACGATTGATTCCCTGGCTTTTGTAGGTTAACTCATTACCAGCAAGCCATAAAATTTTATCGGGTGGGAGATTTTCCAGTTTTTTGGCTGCCATTTTAATCAGATAATCATCATTAAATCGGAAAGGAGGATCAGTTGCATAATAGGATCCGAATAATTGAGGTTCAGAAAGTAAAGCATACAACACAAACAAACCGCCATATGAATGTCCATAAAGTGAATTAGTCCCATTAGTCGGGTATGTCTTGTCAATATATGGGATCAGTTCATTTTTAAAAAAGGACAGGAAATTGGCTGCTCCGCCTGATATTGCTGGTTCAGGAACATGTACCGGTAAAAAATCCCTGTCACGTTGGTTAGCTGTATTAATATATCTATTTGGAACAGCTACTATTATAGCAGGAGGAACAAAATTTTCACTTTTTGCAAATTTGTATACAAAGGAAAACGGGTCCATAGCCCACTCTCCATCTGTTAAATAGATAACTTCATATTTTTCTGCTGATCCGGGCTTATAGGTATCAGGTAAGAGTACTTTAATTGATCTTTCTTCTTTCAAAATACTGGAATAAATGGAATCACTTATTACGAAGTGATCCTGCGCAGAACATACACTGAAAGTCTGTAAAATGAGAACCAGACTAAAGGTTAGAAGCGAGGGGAAAACATTTTTTTTCATAATTTCAGGTCTAATAATTACATAATAATAAAAGACATATTAAAATCATAAATGCTGCTTGATAAATAAATATGGATGACCATAAATGCTAAAAACTATTGATTAACTAATAGTTAGACTTTAATAATTTTAATAAAAAAAATTCATGCAAATTACCTGCCACTTAATTATCAGAATACAAAAGGAATTCTAACAAGAGAACATAGAAAAATATTGAGCAAGGCAAAGAAATTATTGAAAAAATAATTTCCTAAGCTACCGCACAAATACAGTATTTTACAAATCAACAGCCAGTTAGCCTTGGTTCCTTAGATATGATTAACCTAGAGAAATTAGTTAACTTTTTAGTATCTTTGTGACTATATTTTTATCATCATGTTAACAAAAGACAAAGTTATAAAGACAATTGACAGGTTACCTGATAACTTTACTGTTGACCAGATAGTTGAGGAACTTGTTATTCTTAATCGGATTGAGGAAGGACTTAAAGATATTGAAGAAGGAAGAGTCTTTACAACAGATCAAGTTAAGAAAGAACTTAAAACATGGTTAAAATAATCTGGACTCAAAGATCACTCACCGATTTAAAATCTATAGCTGAGTACATCTCCCAGGATTCAATAAAATATGCTTCTCTCACGATTGAAAGAATTATAAACGTTACCTCATATCTTGAGACCAACCCAAGAATTGGCCGAATGGTTCCTGAAATGAGAAGACATGACAAAATCAGGGAGATTATCTATGGCAATTACCGAATCATATATAAGATTACTAGTACCCTGACTGTGCACATTTTGACAGTTCATCATTCTTCTAAACGCCTGAGACAAACTTCTCTGAGACGATTAAAATAAAAAACTAAGGCTAACAGAAAAAACAAAATTACTTAACAGAGACAACCCCTACCCATTTACCGAGTCTGATTATCTTGATAAATTTCTCGTTACGAGATACCCAATACCCATCTACCGAGATTAGTTAATTTTGACTCGTCCTTAAAAATGTCTATATAATAAAAGTAGATATGTTAAAAAATAAACAGCCCATCAAGCGCTTTAATAAAAGCATCAAATTAAAAGTGTTACCAATGATTGAAACTTTAAAAACATACGATGAGCTTATAATTAAGGCAAGTAATTTAATCCGAACCTTGAATATTTATCCAAAAGTTTTTGAGAAAGAAGAACACCATTATTTGTATCAATTTTTTGATAAAATCTTATATACAGCTTTGAATCATTTAGATCTAATTATTGGATTAAAATATCTTGATGTAAGTCAAGCAGTTGGAAATAAACTTGAAACTAAATATTTTGCCAGAGTTGTAGCATTGAGTTCTTATGAGATTTTAAATGACCTTAATAAATTAGTTGGAAAAGAAATAATTTACTTGGCCATAAGCTAGAACATGCATATCAACAGGCTGAAATGATAGCAAACATAGACTTAAAAATAATATATGATATAGGTAATCAGATACTTAAAATACAAATGGATTTGATTAAGAATTAAAGGGTTTTGACAGAAAAAATATAACTAGGCACATGGTCGGTATAGTTAATTTCCTTCGGCAGGACGGACAACTTCGTCATAACAAAAAACTCTATGAGAGAAACTTCATTACAACTTATAAGGTTTTGTATACCGGGAGAAATTCCTGCTGTCGAGACAAAGTCAATAGGGCTGCCGGCCGACCTGCCTACATGGCAGGCAGGTGCGCAGCTGTCAAAGCCTGCCCGTCAACCGGGACTGGCAAAACCACACAAGATTAGGACTCCAGAGACACTTAATTCTTTAGATTACAATTGGAATAATTTTTGCTGTTAATAGATTAACACTTATAATGTGTGACCCTAAAATATGAAAACATGAAACCCGTTTCATTTCTTATACTCACTGCAATTTTTGTTTTTTTAAGTTGTAAAAAGTCGGAATTAACTCCTAATAATGACTTAATTATTAAAGCCGGATTTGTTTGTGGTTGGGGATCAGGGGAAGATTCTATGGAGATTTCACAAACAATGATTAAATATGCTTATTATATTCCTGCCAAATCTTTTACGCCAATAATTAATAAAACCAGGCCTATTCCTGATAGTGAATGGACAGAGATATTAAATGATGTTAACCTAGATGATTTTATTAAGTTGAACTACCAATCATGTAATATATGTGTTGATGGTTGTGATGAGTGGATATCCATTCAAGATGATAAAATATCTCATAAGATAACATTTGGCAAAGGATCTAAAATTGACACCATAAGTAGATTACAAAACAAAATAGCAGAGTTAAGAACAGAATTTAATAAATGAAAAATAAAAGCCTACTGCCGGAGTAATTTAACCATCCCTGGCTAGAGTTAAGTGCTTGTTGTTAAGTTATTTATGTCAATTACAATCTTATCGGCCAAATGTTGTCAAGATATCCGGCTATTGCAACGCTTATGCTATTTTGAGTTTTTAAGTTCATGCAGGAGTTCATTTAAATCAATAGTTGCATAGGTAGATGCGTAGTCTGACATGGCATATGGAACAATAAGATTTCTATTGTGAATAATAGAACCACAGGAGTAAACAACATTAGGCACGTAACCTTCCCTTTCTTCATTATTGGGAGCTAATAAAGGTGTCTTTAGCCTGCCAATTTCTTTTTCAGGATCATCAAGTTCATATAATGATGCTCCTAATACGTATTCCCTCATGGGTCCTACTCCGTGCGTAATTACCAACCAACCTTCTTCCGTCTCGACAGGCGATCCACAATTTCCTACCTGTACCAGTTCCCAGGGATATTTTGGTTTCTGAATTAGTTTGGCTTCGCGCCAGTTATTGATATTATCTGAATAAGCCAAATAGTTATTTACTCCATCTGTTCTGCACAGCATGCCATATTTACCATTGATTTTTCTTGGAAACAATGCCATTCCTTTGTTCTTTGCGAGTTCGTCATGAATGGGTAAACCTTTGAAATGATAGAAATTTTTGGTTGTAAGCAGCTTTGGCAATATGGACATACCATCATAAGCAGTATAGGTAGCATAGTAAGTTACTTCACCGTTATCCTCTGTGAATTTAACAAAACGTGCATCTTCAATGCCATTTCTTTCAGTTTCAGATGTTGGAAAAATAACTCTCTCGGAAATTGCCGAATCAAGTGAAAAGTCAAGTTCGTAGTGAGATTTCGCCAGCCACATAATTTGATTAACTATTAATCCTTTATTTGCCGTAAGATGAGGTGTTTTTCTTGTTTCTTCCACTACCCTTTTCAATTCGTCATAAGTAAAACTGTTGTCCAATTTTTCCAATACAAAGACCGGGGAAATTTTATTGTCGAAATCACGCATTTCATCCAGCTTTTTAATAAATGATTCTTTATTGTAAATATGCCTTTTGATCCGCTCTGCTTCTGCCAGCATTTTGCCGACAGGTTCAATAATAAGATTATTGTTCTTATCAAGAATACCTGAACGAAAAACAAGGGACGAAATATGCCCTTCGCCTGTTGCCCTGAAACTTAAAATCACTCTTTTCTCATCCGGTCCTAATTCCGACTGATCGGGATCTTCTACTATTGACGGATTAAAAAAAGCTGCCGATTCAATTGAGTATTCCAATGTGAAATATGAACCTATAAGCAGCTTATGTGATTGATTAACATTGCCTGGTTTTATTCCCAACTCATCAAATAAGTTATACAGTTTGTTAAAATGCGTTTCAAATATCCTTGATATATTCCTATGTCGCCTGGAATAACCTCTCAACACCTGACTTAATGTTGTATATACCTCACTTTCAGACATAGCCAGCACACTCCTGATAACATGCTTACTCCTTTCATCGGATATATTAAAGAAACGGGCGATTACCCTGCTAGGGTCAGGGAGAAATTTACTATCCTTTCTTGTCACACTAACTTGCATAATTCTCTGATTTTATTTTAAATTAAAGTTCCTAAATTCAATGAATAATTGCAACTTTTAACCAATGAACAAAGCTATACAATTTCTCAAATGAAATGTCAAGGGTATAGACACCAGCAAAAGTTATAGTTAGCAGCCATCAGTGCCAGTCAGTAACATGGTTATTGATCCTGTCTTAAACGAACCAGCTGAAGGTCAAGGAGCAGAGCATCATAAACCACCTAAAGCAATGGGAAAAAAACATAGTTAGTCGTTTAGGGTTATAAAATCAAATTATTGCCGGGAATATCGAGATCAAATGCAATGAAATATCCAGAACCAATTTGCCGAAGAGGTGTCCATGTTTATTTAGATGAGACTAACTTACATGAATAACATATTTTTGATTCCTCTTCACACGGCAGGTCTATCTTCTTACGAAACTGAGAATGATAATCTTCCATTAATTCCTTTGCGACTGATTCAGAGATCGTTATCCTTGCTCCTTTAAGAAGACCATCTTGAATAGTCAGTCGCTCATCAAGCATTTCTCTTGCAGTTTTCATTTCTATATTTATTATGCTCTTTAAAAGTTATTTCTTCTGTAATAATTAAATCATATTCTGGAATTCGATAAACTCCTTCTGTTAGTTGAAATATCATTTGTCCTTCAAATATTTAATCATAATCTACGATCCATTTAGCTTGCAAATGCACTTCTATTCCCTTAAGTAATGTAGGCGTTATTTTAAACTAAATTATTTTCCATTATTTTACGTTTTAAATTACAAGTTAAAAGTAAACCTAAAAAGATTCATATCAAGCAGCTAAAGCCCAATTAGTGGGAAATTTAGAGAGTTCTAAGAGCTCTTTGTCAATAAAATCTACCGGATTATTTACAGTTAAAAACAACTGACAAACAGAAAGATGTTATTTGTCAAAAATCGATCAATATTTACCAGAAATCAAGGAAAGATATGGATTTTCAAGTCATGTAATATCCTATATCGCTAATTATCTGAATGATAGAGAAGCAATATATTTAATATTTAGGAAGTTACTGTTTTGACAAACGGAAGGTTTAAAAGGATAAAATTTTATCCCAAAGGCATAATTCTGAATCTTTTATCATAGAAAACTTATTATAAAAGATCGAAAAAGTTCTTTTTTAAACTAAAAATTACTGAAAATTATTAATCCTATTTTTAACTTTTCAAGAAGCAGGGATTATAATTATAAGACAATTCTTGCTTTTAGCACTCCAGGAATTAAACCAAAAGACTTGTTTAGCTCAGGATTTGTCTGATTATGTCTGCATTGTAAAATCAGCTATCAATTCCCTGCCTACCGTCAGACAGGCGTCAACAAGAAATTTAAAGACCCCTGTAATTTTATGAATTACAAGGGTCAGCGATTTAAGGATGCAGTGCTAAGTCCATAAAGAGTCTTTATGGAGTCTTGTTGATTGCTCGATAAGATGGTCGTTTGCGTATTGATTTAATTCAGCCTCAAATATCATGAGATCACAGTGAACTTTTCATCTTTATCCGGAGTAAAGAGTGTGTTGCTATTTCGCATATATTAAGTGTAATTTAACCAGCCAAATGTATTTAAGAAGAGCATTTTTGCAGCAGAGCAATCATTTCACAAAACCATTTTCATTTACAAATGGCCATGGTGCAGGCAAAGGTTTTCTGGGTAGCATCTCCTCCCGCATTGAGGCATTATATACGAAGGCTGCTATTATGATAGCCGCTTGTTTCAAATCTTCAATAGATAAATAGTTATATACATCCATGTTTGTGTGATGAGTACGTGTTTCATACTCCATAGGATCTTGTATAAACTGAAAAGCCGGGATACCAACCATATCAAACATTGAATGGTCAGTACTGCCTGTATTGCTGCTGGTTATTCCAGTTGCACCCATGGAAGCAAAAGGTTGAAGCCAGGCGCTGAATATATCTCGTACCTTTTCATTATTTTGAAGGTAAATACCTCTTATTTTCCCTGTACCATTATCCAGGTTAAAATATACAGAAACTTTCTCTTGCTCAGGGGTTAGCTTCATATCCCGAAGGTTTCCGAAATGTTTTCTTACATAACCAAATGAGCCTAACAGTCCTTGTTCTTCCGCTCCCCAAAGCGCTATCCGTATGGTGCGCTTTGGCTTAACTCCTAATGATTTTAAGACACGTATAGCTTCCATTGTTGCAATGCATCCAGCTGCATTATCAGTAGCTCCTGTACCACTATGCCAAGAATCTAAATGCCCCCCAAACATCACAACCTGATTTTTTAATATTGGATCGGTGCCAGGTATTTCTGCCACTACATTATAACCAGTCAAATCATCTATATAGAATTTGTTCTGTACGTTCATTTCCAATATTACACTTTGGCCATAATCCAAGAGACGTTGTAACCGTAAGAAATCTTCTCGTGATACAACCATTTGTGGAAGCGTAGCCTCATACGTTTTATAATAAGTAAGACCACCAGCCACGCCGACAGTACCATCTCCTCCATTTGGAGAAATAGTGAGAAGAGCTTCAGCACCCTTTGATTGTAAATAATGTTTGACATCATACCATTTGTTAACCAAATTTCTATAATAAAAATAACGTTGGGGAGTAAACATAGAAACGTCAGGTAGTGCGTCCAACTCACTTTTTTCATATCGTATAGCATCAGCTTTAAAATGATTAAGAAAAGTAGTATCTGGTGATTTTACCATAACAATACTTCCTTTTACATCTGCTCCTAATTTATCTACACTGATAGAATCCAAATCATTCATCAGTACCACCTTTGCAGTTATAAGTCCTGGTGTACCATTGGTCCAGGCATAAGGATAAGCAATAAGTGGTTGATAATAGGGAATTTTCATAGCAAGAAAAGACTCTTCAGTGCTCCAGCCCTTGCCAAACTCACCCCAAGGTTCTGGTGCTGCATTTTGTAGTCCCCATTGTTTTAGTGTTTGCACTGCCCAAGCAACTGCTCTTCTGTATCCTGGTGAATTTGTTAACCTTGGTCCACATACATCCGTTAAATGAAAGGCAAGCATTTCAATCTGTGAATATTGTGCTTCCTCGTCTTTTATCTTCTGCATCATCTGGATATCTACTTTCTCCTGGGCAAATAAAAATGAAGAGAGTAAAAGCAGAGCAATTGCAAAGTTTAGTTTTTTCATAACTCTGATTTTTAGAATGAATTTTCTTAAACACTATGTGCATATTAATTAAGTTCTATCGAGGTCATTGTGGTTAAATGCATTAATCCTCTCATAATAGTTTTTTGAACATAGCCTTATAGCAGCTTATATGTAAAATGTAAGTACAAAATATTAAGGCATCCTGAGGATTTTCATCTCTTATACCAAAGTTACACCTTGCTTAAGATAAAGTCAATATTATTAATGAAATACTGAATTAATGATACTATGGATTTAAGTTAATTTTACCTGCAAGCTTTTGCATTTGCCTGGTTATGTGTATATTACAAAATCAGCCACCGATTCCTTCACCTCCTATAATTCAAAACCCCGCGGATCACTAATCTTGTGGGGTTTACGATTTAAAGAAGCGGTGCCACCAGCCCCCAAAAAGTCTTTATATTGTTTACTGATTGTCCGATAAGATGATCGTTTGCGCTTTCACATTATATAGTCATAAAAAGTTTGCTAAAAATATTCTGCCAATATAATAATGAATTCTTATGTGATTTTATTAAAGGATGATATAAAAGGCAAAATGGGAGAAAAAAGTGTCAATCAAAAACATCCACAAGGTATCTTTGAGAATTATTATAAATTTACAAATGATATTTACCTAAAAACAAGCATATTAATATATTCCAACACTTAATATACTAAATACTTGCCCTACTCGTTTACCGAACATGGTATATTAATGAAAATACCCTTCACCGACACTGTATTGGTAAAATACTGGTTTGGTAAATATCTTTCTTGTAAATTAATATTCATAAATGCATAAATCAATAAACTGATTTAATAATAAATAAAAAGGAGGTAACAATGGCTTTTATAACAGTATTTATTGCACATGCACCTGATGCAGATTTTGAAAAGCATCATAATCTGATAGAAACGGGTAAATACAAACTTTATACTTATGTTGTAAAAACGCAGAACGAAGCGATAAAAGTTTGCAAAGATCTTTATGAAAAAGAAAAAATTGATTCGGTACTGCTTTGTCCCGGCTTCACACATAAAGATGTAGCCGAAATCTTCGAGGCTCTCGAAAATAAAGTCGGCGTTTGTGTTTCACGAGGCGATGGTCCCAGCGGTAAAATTACCACCCCTGTTTTGCAAAGGGAATTTTTTGGTAGGTGAATTAAAAGGGGTACTTATTCTTCAAAAGTTCATAAATAGATGATTAGTAATGTATTGTAAGATTTGTTCAGGCGGGAGTCATTAAAACCCATCATACGTTATTTTTTACATGTATTTTCATCTCAGTTTTTTATGATGAATAAATGCTTTTAAGCTCTTTTAATAAATTATGGAATTCTTCATGCTTACCAATACCAATTTTCTCAACTTCCAGTTTCTCAAAAGCATCAAATATTTTTGATTGCTCTTCTTCATCTAAGACTTTATCAGCCATCATGAAAAGAATATTGTTTTCTTTTTCAATATGATTTCTAAGAAGATGAACATAACTCAAAGAACTTGAAATGATGCTTTTGATTGCAGGCTTATTACCACCTTTGAATTCTTCGAGGGCGGTGCTCAATGATTTAATATGATCTCTGCCCAACTGATGGTCATGAAGCATCACGGCAATCGGGCCTCCTTCTTTTAACATTCCATGATTTTCCATTGCCGGGAAAAGAATATCTTCTTCTTTGCCATGATGGCATTTGTCAGCAAACCCCTTGATAAACTCAAGGATTTTCTCATGATGACTAATATTAAGTTCTTTACCTTTCTTGAGATCATTGGCAATGGTTTCCATAATATTAAGCATTAGCTTTATGCCTTCATGCTCATCTTTTAATTGTTGTGTAGCCTTCATTTTATTTCCTCCAATTACTATAATTGATTCTCTTTTTCTTCTTTATTAATGGACCATCCTGTTTCCAGTCCAATTACAAACCAAGCTAAGGCAAGTGCCCCTATCGAAAATATTGTGTCGCCGATTATTCTTAACCAACGAAGTGTTTGCAAAGTGGGATCCTGCATAAATTCAGCTGAACGAGCGAACCACATGCCGTATTTAATACTAGCTATTGTTTGTAGAATTCCAACCGGGAGCATACTAATCAATATCATGACCATAAGTCCGATATTAAGTGACCAAAAGGCGATACTTATAATTTTATTCTTCCAGACAAATTTACTTGTGAGACCTTTAAGGACAAATAACATTAAACCTATTCCTAACATTCCATAAACGCCAAAAAGTGCCGTATGTCCATGAACGGGAGTCGTATTGAGACCCTGCATATAATACAGAGCGATGGGGGGATTTATAAGAAATCCGAATAAACCTGCACCGACAAGATTCCAGAAACTTACAGAAATAAGAAAATAGACTGGCCATTTGTATGTTTTAACCCATTCAGTTGCCCTGCTCAGTCTTAAATTGTGATAGGCTTCAAAACCCATCAAGACCAAAGGTACTACTTCAAGGGCACTGAAAGAGGCACCCAGAGCCAATACTGCTGTAGGAGTGCCTGCAAAATACAGGTGATGGAAAGTCCCTATTATCCCTCCCGATAAGTAAATAATAGTGGCAAACAAAACACCAGATGTTGCATATTTTATATTAAGCAACCCCATTCTGACAAAAAGAAAAGCAGCAATAACAGTTGCAAAAACTTCAAAGAAACCTTCTACCCATAAATGAACTACCCACCATCTCCAATATTCTGCTATTGATAAATGTGTATGCTGCCCCCACATCAACCCGGCACCATAAAATGCTGCTATGGCAACGGATGAAATCAAAAACAATGTCAATAATTGCTTGTTTTCAGATGGTTTCTTTAATGCCGGAAGCAGAGCACGAAACATCAAAAGGAGCCAGATAATTAATCCTGTAAATAAAAATATCTGCCAAAACCTTCCCAGATCAACATATTCATAGCCCTGATGTCCGAACCAAAAATTGGTAACGAATCCGAGTTTTTGCATTACACCCATCCATTCTCCAATAAGCGATCCTACAACGATAATTAATAAGGCAATAAACAGAAAGTTTACTCCTAGACGCTGGTATTTAGGTTCTACGCCTGATACTGCAGGAGCAATGTACAAACCTGTTGCAAGCCATGAAGTGGCTATCCAGAATATTGCAAGCTGAACATGCCAGGTGCGTGAAATTGCATAGGGTAATATGGTATCTAATTTAAGTCCAAAAAATCTATTGCCTTCAACACCATAATGCGCCGTAATAACACCTGAAAGAATTTGCACTAATATCAGGGCAGTAACGATCCAGAAATACTTTAATGTAGCCTTCATTGAGGGTGTAGGGTTCAGGCCGATTAACGGATCGTTTTGTGGAAGCAATGATTTGTCAAGGTCATCGGATCTATTTCGTGCATGATAATATGCAAGTAATCCAACGCCGATTAATAGCATGATAATGCTAAAGCCTGTCCATAGAATGATACCTGCAGATGGGACATTACCAACCGTTTCATCAGGAGGCCAGTTATTTGTATAAGTAATGGCAGAACCGGGTCTTTCTGTAATACATGCCCAGGCTGCCCAAAAGAAGAAAGCATTCATGTCATGCATCCTTACAGGATCTTTAATCGAATTCGCTGGTATTGCATAAGCCAGTCTTTCTTTGACAAGAGCCGGATCATTCATAAAAAGCCCGGTATAATGAGAACAATTATCCTTTATAGCTTCAGCCCTATCATTGGAAACTACAATAACCCCTGAATTGCTTTTATAAGTGTTTGACCGTAATGAATTCTGAAGTCTGACTTTCAAAACAGCTTGTTTTTCGGGGTCAAGCTTAGTGTAAGAAGAATTAAAATCTTTTACAGCCCATTTCTCAAGCAGATAAACAGACTCCTTATGTAACCAGTCAGCCGACCAGTCAGGTGCAACATAGGCCCCATGCCCCCATACTGTCCCTACTTCCTGCCCCCCTATCGACTGCCAGACATTCTGTCCGTCGATAATTTCCTGTTCTGTGAAAATAACAGTGCCATCTTCAGAAATTACATTTTTAGGTATGGGAGGTTTTTCTCTGTATATTTCATGGCCGTAAAAGCCAAGAATTGAGAAACAAATAACAAGAATAGCAATAAAAGTGTACCAAAGTTTTTTTGTTTTCATAGTACAATAATTTGGATAGTGGATCTATAGAATTTTTGTTTTCTCAAGAGGGTTCGGAATTTTAATAACAAGAACTGCATTCCTTATTTATGAATTTTGAATCAGTGTTTTCAATGTTTTAAAAAGAATATTCCCTCTTTGCTGCAGATCAAAACTAAAATCTGAAAGGCTCCATTGATTAATAGCAAGACGAACGCTTCCCATAATAATGAATGCAATCTGTTCACTTGTTACATTCTTCCTTATTTCACCGGTGATTTTTCCCTCATCAATGATTTTTATATAAGTGGATTTTGCATTTTCCATTAATTCAAAAATTTTATTATGTAAACCCCTTTCATTTTTATACAAGCCATCTGATAAAATAACTATTGCATAAGGTGGGTTTTCTGCAAAGATTTTTAACTGGCCAATAATCATTTTTTTAATTCTTTCAATAGAGGAAAGATTTAGCTTGTACACATTGTCGTAGTGTGAAATAATAATAGATTTCAGATAGTCCAAAAGAGTACTAAGAACTTCTGTCTTACTTTTAAAATGTCTATAAATTGCGGATTCAGCAATACCAATTTCGCCGGAAAGGTTTTTGATGGTAAGAGCCTGTATTCCGCCTTCACCAATAAGTTTTATTGCTATCTGAATGATTTCTGCCTGCCGGTTGCTAAGATTTGGTGTCAAATAAATGTGAGTGAATGTTCACCCACAAAAATAACAATTTTATTAGAAAAAAAGAATCTTAGTATCGATAATAAGAAACATTCTTTAATTGGTTTTGACTTAGTCGCGCATCGGGTCAAGCACCATATCATTAATATTACAATTAGCCCGATGGTCATTTAAAATAATTTGAGGTTGAGATTTTAAAAACCATTGTATAAAAGTATATCTTTACATTAGTCAAATTAAAAAAATATTTTTGAAATTGTTCCCCGGTGATATACTTGTCCAATCGGTTTTTCTAAAGTTGTTGGAAAACTATAAGATCCTGAAAAAAGAATCATCGTTCAAATCATATCTTTTTACTATAGCGTATAACGATATTTGCAAACTTTTTAGAAAAAGGAACTACCTGAAAAAATACGCCAGCGACACTCTATTCGAGAATTCTCAGTCTTTCTCTGAAACAGAAGATGGCATCGACTACAAGTCTGTTCTGGAACAGGTGCAACAAATCGTTGATAAAACAGGGAAAGGCCCTTACCATTTTGTACGAAAAGACGAGAAAGCAACAGATGCTCTACCCGGAAATGGTTACGGAAATCCTGTGAAACCCGTGGGACTGATATGTTCTTCTTTCCTGCCATCGGATGATGCCAATATACCTGGTTTGTTGTCGCTCCCATACATGGATTGTATTCCGGATTCCGATCCTCTGTATATAAATACCCGAAAATTTGCTCTTTCTGAAGATAATCCCTGGTATTTCAAAGGGAAAGCAGGAGCCGGAAGTTGTTTCCAAATAAAAACTAATATCAATGAAGAACAAATATTTTCTTCTCGCAGGCTTACTGCTTTTCTATTCCTGCACGAACTATAAATCAGATGTCACAGAAATCACTGATTTAACCAGATATGTCGATCCCTATATTGGTACCGGTTATCATGGCCATGTATTCCTTGGAGCTCATGTTCCCTTTGGAGGAGTTCAGGTGGGCCCTACCAATTATAACAAGGGATGGGACTGGTGTTCCGGGTATCACTATTCAGACAGCATCGTGACTGGTTTCTCACAACTTCATCTGAGTGGAACCGGTATTGGCGATTTAGGCGATGTATTAATTACCCCCTATACAGGAGAGCTGAAAACTTCTCCGGGTACACAGGAAAGCCCACTTGCAGGATATGCATCCAAGTATACGCATCAGGACGAAACTGTGAAAGCCGGATATTATTCTGTTATTATGAAAAGATATAATATTCATGTAGAATTGACCGCGACCGAACGGGTGGCTGTTCATAAATACACTTTCCCGGAAGCCGAACAGGCTCATATTGCCATAAACCTTACCAGTGGCATTGGATGGGATCAACCTACAGGAGCCTCTTTTAAAAAAATAGATTCTCAAACCTATACAGGTTATCGGTTTTCAACCGGTTGGGCAAAGGACCAACGTCTGTATTTTGCCATAAAACTTTCGAAACCCATCGAAATGTCTCAACTTTTCAATGACGAAAAATTTGTTCCCGGCGATTCGGTCAAGGGTGTAAAGGTGGTAGGTATTCTTAACTTTTCGACCAGAAAAGGGGATGAAATATTGCTGAAAGTCGGAATTTCGCCGGTGAGCGAACAAAATGCCCTTGCTAATATTGAGGCGGAAGTTCCCGGTTGGAATTTCAAAAAAGTAACCTTTAATGCTCACAACCGATGGAACAAGGAATTAGGAAAAATAAGTGTTACAGGAAAAAATGAAAACGATCTGCGTACCTTCTACACAGCTTTGTATCATTCCTATACACACCCGGTACTTTTTAACGATAACAACGGCGATTACCGGGGAGCCGACAAACAAGTATACACTGATCCCGGATTTACAAATTATTCAGTTTTCTCATTGTGGGACACCTACAGGGCCGAACAACCGCTCTTTACCCTGATACAGCCCGAACGGGTGAACGATATGGTGAACACTATGCTCAACATATACAAGCAACAAGGAAAACTTCCCATCTGGCACTTAATGGGAAATGAAACAGATTGTATGGTTGGCTACAGCGCCATTCCGGTTATTGCCGATGCTTATTTTAAAGGATTCAACGGGTTTGATATAAACTTTGCCTTTGAAGCCATGAAAGCATCTTCCACCCGTGACGATTACGGCATGAAATTTTTAAAGGAAAAAGGATTTATACCTGCAGATAAAGAAAAGGAATCCGTTTCCAAAGCATTGGAATACTGCATCTCTGACTGGTGTATTGCCCAAGTGGCAAAGAAACTGGGCAAAATGGAAGATTATGAATATTACAATAAACGTGCCTCGTTATATGCACAATACTTCGATCCGAAAACGCAGTTTATGAGAGCTAAACTGGATAATGGCAAATTCCGCGAACCTTTCAGCCCTTTTCAATCAATTCATGAATGGGGCGATTATACCGAAGGCAATGCATGGCAGTACACCTGGTTGGTACCTCAGGATGTCGAGGGTTTGATCAGGCTTTTTGGAGGCGACCAGCCATTCCTTACCAAACTTGATAGCCTGTTTGTGGTGAAAGGAGATATGGGAGAAAACGCATCATCCGATATTTCAGGGTTAATAGGCCAGTATGCACATGGCAACGAACCAAGTCATCATATTACGTATCTTTATGCTTATGCCGGCCAGCAATGGAAAACAGCTGAAAAAAACCGTTATATCCAACGGATACTTTACACCGACAAACCTGATGGATTATGCGGTAACGAAGACTGTGGGCAAATGTCAGCATGGTACATTTTTTCTTCTATTGGGTTTTATCCGGCTAATCCTGCCAATGGAGCCTTTGTATTCGGTAGTCCTCTTTTCGATGCGATAACGCTCAGATTACCTGGCAATAAGCAATTCACCTTAAAAGCATTGAATAATAGTGAAAAAAACATCTATATACAGTCGGTAAAACTGAATGGCAAGCCATACAGCCACTCATACATAGCCTATAAAGATATTATGCAGGGCGGTAATTTAGAGTTCGAGATGGGGCCTCTGCCAAATAAAGAATTTGGAAGCCGACCGGAAGATAGGCCAGCGTCTGTCATATGATCCTCCGGAACTTGTTTCATCAAAATTTTACACACATTGGTCAAAATCAGAAAAAGCCAATTTTAAGGAATTATCAGGGCTCCCTTTAGTCATAAAAGACTGATTATTTGTGCTTTAAAACAAAATAAAATTGAATTTTATCAGCATTCAGAAAAATAATAGTAAAAATTTAATCGATTTTTACTAATGAAAAATTTTAATACATCAATAGCCAAATATCATAGATATTCATCCATTTTGTAATGAAAAAACAATCAATGTTGACTCCACATTTATGAATAACATGGTTTTGATAATTTGACTGGTGTATACTTATTGTCTAACTTTATTTTCAACTCATGAATCAGATTTATGAAGAGCAAAACAATTACAAAAAAGAAGAAAATCATTAAGGGTCAAAGAGTTAGAGAATTTTCTCATTTTGATAGTTCCGTGGTTAAAGAAGCTGAAATCAGCCCGATTTTTGCAAAACTGGCTGAAGAGGGCCATGAACACTTTTATAATTACCTCGATTGGCTGGGTTTGGCGAAAGATCCTGATTTTTTGATTATAACCTCCTCACACCATTATTATTTCGAAAATGAAGATCTTAAAGCGATAAAGACAGTAGTAAATCTTAGACAATTAAACAACATAAAAAAAATCAAGGATTTTCTTTATGCAATTTATCATGTTCTGCCACAAAAATGCTATTTTATAGGAAGTTTCACTGACAATGAAAATCAAAATAGTATATTTTCTTCTTCCAAAAAATCCAGACATCGAATCGCAGGACGAGTTGCCAAAACTAATAGAGGCCTTGAACAATGGAGCTCATTCTTAAATATGGTATATAATATAATCGACTCAAAGACAAACAGATATATGACTGAAAGAACCGTCAGACTACTGCTTGAGGATACGGGTCTGAAAATTTTGGATATAACTGAATTTAACGGGCTTACTTATTTTTGCACTCAAAAGGACAAGCCGTCTGTAGAATAATTATTACTTTCGCTAAGTAGTTCCAGGTCTTTACCGAACGATGTAAACTCCCTTATATAATGCATTCTTGTTTATGGATGTGCTTAATACTTATTATCAGCTTCATATAAGTAATCGTATGAAGAGATGGAATCTCCTGAAATATATCCTGAATCCCATTGATGTTTTATCAATTCTGGTTGCCTTCCAGTGTTCATATTTCATTAGTTACTTTGAAAATGGGGGGTTCTTTTATACAGATAACAATTTGTTAAGACTCTTTATTTGGATTTTACCTTTCTGGCTCATGATACAATCCCTGGTAAAAGTTACCGGGATCCCAACAAAACGCTATAAGGTTTTGTTTTTCCTGTACCTGCAAACCTCAATTTCGATTTTTTTCCTTCTTACTCTTTTTTATTTCTTCTTAAAGTTATACGCTGTTCCGCGACTGTTCCTGGCAGAACTCTCATTCTTTGGGTTCATTTTTTTGTTTTTTGGACGGATATTAACTTATAAAGTACTTAAAAGCTTCGGCGTAAAGGGTTACAGTCATGTAAATATTATCATAATTACCGACAATTATTCTTTCCCTTTTATCGAAAATCTTTTGTCAAAAAAAGAATTGGGATACAAAGTTGTGGTGATCTTTACCGAATCAGTTTTGATTAGATATAAATTTGAAAACATTACGATAATACTACCGGAAAAATTTTTAGATATACTTAACGATTTGATAAAAGTAGATTTCGTTGATGAAGTACTTTACTTAAAAGAGAAGGCAGATTCCGCTAAAGTGAGAGAAATACTCAGAACATGTGAAGATACGGGAGTTACATTAAGACTTAAATATAAACATCCAAAAGTTAGTCTTTCCAGCGCTGTAAAAACTGATATTGCGGATGGTAAATTTCTGAGTTTTATTAACATTCCCAACAATTCCTATGCCCTGGCAATAAAGAAAAGTATGGATATTAATATGGCCCTTTTGATGATTATTGTTTTATCTCCTGTATTAATTATTTTAAGCGTTCTGATAAAGCTGACGTCACGGGGTCCGATAATATGTAACCTTTTAAAAACCGGATGGAGGGGTCGTCAGATCAAAGTCTATAGATTCAGGACAATGTTTGCAAATGCTGAACTAAAAAACTCTTATCAGGAATCCGAAATGAAAACAGACAGTCCGGAATCTGAATTCGAACAAGATTCCAGATTTACAAAAATCGGGAGATTTCTTCTAAAGTCAGGTTTGGATCGGCTGCCACAGCTATTTAATGTTTTAAAGGGAGAGATGACTATATTTGGTACCCGGCATCCCCTTCAGAGTGATAGTAGCTCCTCAGATAAAAATCACTCTTGAGGGATTTTAAATGTCACCGTGCATACCGGCATGGAAAAGGTCTCCCCTGGTAATTATAACTTTTGTATTTCTACTTTTGTCTTTTGTGTTGTACTTTTTGACTTTTGACTTTCCAAATGACTGATGTGGCGAAAGCTTCGGTTTTGCCTTGCAAATTCATCAATAATATTAATTACTATATTTGAATTGGAAAGATGCTTTTGAGTAAGCCACACCAATAATGTACCCACCATGAGTGCACCAATAATAGATATCACAGATCTTTCAAAATTCTACGGGAAAGCCAGGGGAATTGAACATATTAACCTGGAAATAGAAGAAGGAGAGATTTTTGGTTTTATAGGACCCAATGGAGCCGGCAAATCCACTACTATCCGGATATTGATGAACATGATCTTCCCAACCGGTGGCAGTGCAAGGATAATGGGAATGGATGTTATCAGGGAAACGAAGAAGATCAAAAGCCAGGTAGGCTACATCCCTTCTGATGCCAGTGCATATTCTTCGATGGATGTTCATGAATTCCTGAGCTATTGTATCCGTTTTTACCAGTCTCAGAACGGTGAGCAAAGGATAACTGAGCTCTCGGAATTGTTTGAACTGGACCTGAACCGGAAAATTGCTGAACTATCGCTTGGAAACCGGAAGAAAGTATCAATTGTTCAGAGCCTGCTGCACGGCCCTAAGCTTCTTCTGCTGGATGAACCGACAACAGGTCTTGATCCCCTGATGCAGTCAGTTTTTTTTGAACTGTTGCGTTCAGAGAATAAGAAAGGGATGACCATCTTTTTTTCTTCGCACGTGCTTGCTGAGGTTCAGATGCTCTGCAAAAGAGTAGCAATCATAAAAGAAGGTAAAATCATTCAGCTGGAGGACATTGACAACCTGAGAAAAAAACAACTGAAAAAGGTTTCTATCGAGTTTGACGATCAGGTGAATAAAGAAAACTTCAGCATCCCCGGCGTTGAAAGTGTGATTGCCGGACCTGGCAACCTGCTATCTTTTATGTACTCCGGGAATCTCAATGAGCTTGTTAGTTTCCTGTCGGGCAAGAAGCTGACTAACCTCATGATCGAAGAACCCTCACTTGACGAAATTTTCCTGCACTATTACAAATCTTAAGGTACAAGACAAATGAACAGGAACCTGTTTTTAAAAGAGATAAGAAGAAACGCATCCAGTCTCATGATATGGATGATCGTAATAACGTTACTGATTACGCTTACTATGTCAGTCTACCGTACATTCATGGAAAATCAGTCAAAAATCGCCGGGATGCTGAGCCTGATCCCTAAAGGTGCGCTCCAGTTCAAGGGTATTTCGAATTTCGATGACTTGCTTTCCGTACTCGGGTTTTATGCTGCTAACAATGTCATCTACATGATGGTGCTCGGGAGCATTTTTGCCATCGTGCTTTCTTCAAATATCCTGCTTAAGGAGGAATACGACAAAACCGCAGAATACCTGCTGACACGTCCCCTTACCCGGCGCGAGATTTTCGTCAGCAAGCTGGCTGTTCTTTCACTTAATGTATTTTTATTGAACCTTGTCACGGCGCTGGCAGGATTTATATGTATGGAGCTGGTTAAGAAAGGACCATTCAGCATCAGGGCATTCTTAATTCTTTCAATGTACACCCTGTTATTAAATACACTGTTCGGAGCTATAGGTCTATTCCTGTCAACCCTTGTTAAAAGAGCAAAGCCGATAACCACTTTTAGCATAGGGCTGGTTTTAATCTTTTATTTTATCTACACTCTTTCGAAGATAACAGAAAGTGCCGCAAAAATAGGGTACCTGAGCCCATTCAGATATGCAAATGTGGATGCAATTAATCCGGCCTATACTTTAGAGTTATGGCGCCTGTCATATTTTATCGGCATCTCTTTGCTTCTGACAGGGCTCTCCTACCGGCTCTATAACCGGAAGGATATTTATACATGAAGATGCACCTCTTTGACTCCCTTAAGTACTTACATACCCGCTGCAAAAAAGAAATTCTGAACTTATTCAACCAATTATTAATAAAATCCTGAAAGCAATAGATAAAGTTGCAGCTGAAAACGGATTTACCTATATCCTCGATGTAAGTAAGGGATCAGTGGTATATTCTTCAAAAGACAGTCAGAATATTAATCAACTGGTATTAAAGGTTTTAAAGCCATAGGTTTCTACTGGCTCCGCATCGACTCACCCCCTCTTTCCCGATTAGTAAAGACTTCGGGATCGCAAGACTGCAAGTCGCACGCTCCACACTCCCAGGTAACAAAATGGTTGCGTTCACTATAAAACTTAAAATTCCGATCAGGAAATAATCTAACTACAATGCCTCCTTTGATTTAGCCGGTCGTGTAAATATGAATACTCCAAACCGTGTAAATTATTGAAATGCATTGCGTTTATGCTATTCACTTGTTAGTCCCGATTATAATGTGACTGACGGGGCGAAAGCGTACCTTAGGGCAAGGAAAAAGGCAAAAGTTGAAAGGCAAAAGAGGAACGACCGTCGACCCTCTGGCATTGCCCATAGGAACACGCGGCTTAGTCCAACTCAGTTTTATACACAATCTTATATAACACCAATCTGGTAAGTAGTTTAATATTTTATGCCTACCTTTAATGGGAATGCTGCTATAAGACTGTGTATAAAACGCTATTTAGTTAGCTGTAAGCCTGAGTGCTGATCGTTTAACTTGAGCCAATTATCAGGACAAGGTAGCGACCCAATAATATTAAAAAACATTTTACTATATTAAGACAATTCCCATTTCTAACTAGATTTTACATAACTTCAAGGCAATGAAAGAAACTTCATCAATTAAACCGTTTTTGCTAAAGGAGTGCTCAATAACGTATAATCCTCAAGACGTAAATGAAAGCCACCGATTCTCTAATTCCGATGAATTGATTGATGTATTACTATTGTTGTTAAATTATAATATTGAGGAAGAAAACCTTAAAGAAGCAGGAAATAAAATTATTTCCGCAATCACTTTATTCTCCAATAATATTATTGAGGTTGAAAAGCTAAATGATGGAATTGAAAAACTTTCAACAGGGTTTGAAAGCCTTCTCAAAATTATTGCAGTAATCAAGTTTGGTGAAACTAGACCTCTGGTGATACATGGAGATGGAGTTAATTATCTCGGCTATATCAATTCTCCTTTGGGTAAAATTCTTGAGGGCGAGGTAGCTAAAACTAATCCCTACAATAAAAAAATTTCACAGTTAAAAGCGCCGATTGTAACGTTTACTTATTCAAGCCCTTATATAAGAGATGTCATTTATAATTATGTACGAAAATTAAGAAATGAAATTCACGTAGCTCCTTTAAAAAGCCTTATTCAAATCTTAAGTGAATTCAAGAATTGTATTGCAGCATACTTATTTTCTATTGAAGAAAATATTGTTGATATAAGACCAAAGATTGATCCCATTTTTAATTATTTGCAAATAATTGAACGAGATTTTCACCGACTATCTGATTATTTCGTAGATCTTGATTCAGAATCAACTAATGAGATTAACAGGTTGGAATTACCCCCATTGGATGCTTTAGAATGGTTAAATGACGTGCCAATAAGAAAAACCTCTCAAATTGAAGAATACAATGACACTTTAGTAAATAAAACTCCTATAACCGAGATTTTTGAACGAAAAAAAAGATTTTGGCTTATTGGAGAGCCTGGTTCTGGTAAAACCACTTCTTTTCAAATAGGTGTACTTAGAGGAGCTCAAAGGATATTAACTAATGGTAAGATAGGTGATGAAAGAATACCTGTTTTTATTCCCGCAAGGTTAATAAGTGAAACACATTCTCTTAAAAAACTCATAAAAAATTCTTTAAAGATTAATGAAATATATCTTGACCTTTTATTCTTTCACGATAAAATAAAAATCATCCTTGACGGGATAAATGAATTGTCAGAAACATCTCAATTATTGGTACAATCGGAAATTCTAAATTTAATTACAGAATATGAGGAACTTGCCATAGTTGTCTCTTCTAGAAGATATGGATTTACTCGGATTCTTGAATTTCCTGTTTATGAATTATTGCCTCTTAGTATCCCTCAAATTGAAATATACATTAAACAATACATAAAAAGTCAACTTGAAGCTGAAGCGCTGATTCAACAGTTAAAACAGGCTGATGATCTGATAATTGACTTTGCAAAAAATCCTCTTCTTTTAAGAATGTTAATACAAGTTGGTATTAAAGAACAAATACAACCAAACTTTGGACTCCTTTTTGAAAAATTTGTCCACTGGATTCTTGAACGAGAAAGAAAAAAGGCTGAGCAAATAAATCCTATTCTTAAAGTGAGAGCTTTATCTGAACTAGCATTTAAAATGAGGAAAGTCTCAACTCGAGTTTTAGATCAAGATCAACTGGTAACATTTTTTAATGATACTTTAAGTGGCTGGAATGAGGCTGTTGGCGCAGTAAAGTTTTTAGACGAAGTATTAAACAATAGAATTTTGGTAAGAAATAGTAATAATCAAATAAGTTTCTTTCATGAATTAGTACAGGAATATTTTACCGCCATTAAGTTGAAAGAAGTATTAAGAAATACTCCGAAGAGTTTTAGAGAAATGGCGTTAAGCTCTGAATGGTTTGAATCATTAATTATACTATCAGGTCTACTAAATGAACCTGATGAATTAATTTCACTTATAAATGCTGTAAATCCAGTTCTAGCTGCAAGATGTATCTCCTCTGGCGCAAAAGCATCTCAAATATTGGTATTTAGAATATGTGGCGAATGTGAAAAGAAATTGGAAAAAGACAAATCTGAAAATGAACCTATTACAACACTACTTGAACTTTCGACTATTGACTCATTTAGATTAGTAGTAAAACACCTTGCAATTAGGAGGCAGTCTTTTACTTCAGCCTTGTCACTATGTCAAAGACCTGAAATAATAGCTATCAAGCTTCTAAATTTTGGATTGACAGGTAAACACAGGATCCGTCAATGTCTCAAAGTTTTCATAGGTAAACCTAAAACCTCATCTTTTATCAACAGCAAGACAATAGCAGATGCTCAATTAATATTAACATCTGGAATCTTCGAAATAGAAGATATTACAATTATAGACAAGTTAGGTGTATCAAAATTAGCAGAAAGTCGAATCGCTAATAAAATTAACGAAATAATCACTACATCTAGTTACAATTCAAATTTGTTCATCCGAGCTATCGAATTTACATCAACTCAAAACAGATTATTCAATGATGAAATAATAGAATCAATTAGACCTAAAATGGAAATTTTAGTTGATTCAAGCGAAACCGGAAGCCAGTTTTTTTCATCCTTTAGGGTCACACGGGCCGTTTCTCGAGTTACAGATATCAGGGTGATTATTGAATTATTGATCGAGAAAATCTATAAAAAAAAGTATTATAATTTACTATTGTTATACTTTAAAGAATTTGAAAATAAAATAGATATTAAAAAATATCTTTCATTTATATTACCCGATTTAGTTAAACAAGGTAAGTTGAAAATAATCCTCGACTATTGTGACTGTTTTGTGAATTGCTTAAATGATGTTGATAAGGTTTTGGCATTTAAGAACAGATTGAAAAAAGGATTAATCTTAGATGTCTTTCATTATGTTTCAAGAATCAGACACTTATTGAAAGAAGAAGATCTTAAAATATTATCTCATGAAATGCTTTTTGACAAGGATTGCTTAAATCTTTCACCATCAAGCCTTATCAAGTGGATAAAGAAACTCGAGATTTCTGAATATTTTGAAAATATAGGAATAATTACTTGGGTAACCAATGCACAGTCTGGATTTGCTCGCAATGTAATTTCTGGTGAAATCTATTATTTCAGATATTCAAAAAAAAGCATTGGTTCTAAGACATGTAAACCAGGAAATTTCTTAATAATTAAGACAATAGATTATAATCCTGTTGTAAAGGACAAAGAAATTAAAAATATTCGTCCAAGGATTTTGACCTTCGATTTTGTCTAAGGGGATTGAAATCAATGATCTGATAAAATCATTGGATAATGTGATAAATATTAATTGATGAACATGGTTGAGTAGGTAAGGGGGAATTTCACCCCCAAACCTCTCTCAGAACCGTACGTGAACCTCTCGATTCATACGGCTCTTCGAACTCGTACAACCAGTAAAGGTTGCAGGCTAATGAAGCAAGCTCATCCTCCATAGGAGTTGGCAAAAATTAAAAGCCTTGAGTCCGCTGACCCCTTCGCTAATAATGACATTACTCATTCATTTCTTGGGTATAGTCGCTACTACGAGTCAGTCTGCCACAGATAGCCGCATAGCTATTTCAGCCTTTCACTTGGGTTCTCGGTTTTTTCGTTTAACATCGACTGTTAACTTCTCCTGTTCCGTTAACATTTCGAGACATCTCTAATCAAATTCGATTGATCTTAATCCTTTATTATTTTAATTGTTGATCATCGATGTTTAAAACATTAAAATTTGAATATATAAATTATTACTATTTTTGATTCAAATGTCATCAGTAATTAATTAACAGATTAAAAATATGAACGAAAAAGAAGAAAAAGAAAATCAGCCTAAGCTCATTTCTCTGACATTTATTGTTAATGGTTCTGAAACTATCGTTGAAAAAGTAAACGTTCATCAACCATTACATGTCTCTGTTCAAAAGGCTCTTGAACAGACTGGTAATACTGGAAGGCCAATTAATGAATGGCAAGTAATCTTTAATGACAAGACACTGGATTCTAATAGAAAAGTTGAAGATTTCAACTTTCCGGAAAACGCTGTTATTTTTTTGAGTTTAAAAGCTGGCCAAGGTGGAATATAAAGAATCTCTTCAGATAACTGATCCAAATGTTACAAAAATCAAATTTGACACAGAGGTCAGCAAATTTAAGACTGTAGAATTGAAATATCAGGCAAAAGGTATAATCTGTTCTAAAATTACATTCCCTAACATTTATTTCATTTTTGCAATTCCTAAATTGACTCCGCCCATAATTGCATATTCTGTTCGAATCAATTTCACCAATTTTGATTTCGAACCGCCCTCAGTAGTCTTTATCAATCCTTTTACTGAAGAGCTAGTAAAAAGAGAAGAGGTACCAATACTCTTTCTTCAATTAATTAAAAATCTACCGTTTCCGGTTGATTTGCTTCAAGGAGCTGGCAATATTCAACCTTTTTTTTGCATTCCCGGTGTAAGAGAATATCATAATCATTCAGCACATTCGGGTGATTCATGGTTCTTATATCGTACAAGAGGTGAGGGCAGTCTTCTATTTTTACTAGATCAATTATACAATAATTCGATAGCTACTGCAAAATCATTTCAAACAGTTATAAATCTTACAGAAATCAAAATGCAAATACAACAGGAAATCAAAATTAATTAGTAATGATCGGATTTACAGACATAAACTGTTTTGAATTTCACCGTGATTGCTTAAGTGATGCGTATACTTTTCTTAAAAAAGCTGGAAAAAAATCCTTCGAGGCTGTAGCTCTTTTTGCAGGTCAAGTAAACAATAATAATGCTATTATAAGTGAAGTTATCTATCCATTACAAGAGAGTTCAAAATCCATGTATGGTTTGATGTATTCTGTAGATGGTGAAGAGTTGCATCGAATTAACATTTGGTTATATCAAAATGACTTGAAACTTATTGCACAAATTCATTCTCATCCGACTAAAGCATATCATTCTGAAACCGATGATGAATTTCCCATCATTACTACATTGGGTGGGCTATCAATTGTTGTACCTTATTTTGCGAAAGATCCCTTAAATCATTTAACCTGGGCTTACTATCGTTTACATTCTGAGTCAAATTGGAGAAAATTATCTCGAACCGATATTAAAAAATTAATCAAAATCACTTAAATGGCAATAGCAAAATATTTTTCTAAAGACTTACTGGCAATAAATCAATTATTAAAAGGCACTGATAAAAATCTTGAAGACTTTCTCTTGAAAATTAAAGTCGGTGTTGCATTTGATACAAATGCGACTAAAACAAAAGAAGGAAACAAAGCTCTTGATATATCAGTACGACTTTTAAGTAGACTCTATCCAGTGATTAGTATCATTGATCTTTCAAACCAAAATATATTTAAAGTCAAAGAACTAAAAAAGCTAGCAGAAAGCATAAATTCAAATATTGAGTTCACTTCTAAAATGAATGATTTAAATGTATTGATTATTGCGGGATATACCGAGCAAAAAATTGTTTGTAATGGAAGTATTTTTTATTTCGGTTCAGATAATTGGAATGCAAAATTTTCCTCAACCACTCCTCAGAGTTTTAATAATTCCATTAATCCATTTGGTTGTGGTATATCGGCATGCATAGTAGTTTCAAATGTTTTTCGGTTAGTTTTTAAGGTTTTTATTCCAGAAAACGAATTAGATAATAGTTTTATTTTCTCAACATTAAATTATAGTATAACTGATACTCATTATAATCCAATTTTAAGATCAGTAACATTAAAAGACAATGTTTTAGTTGGCCTTGGCGCAATTGGAAACGGTACTATATGGGCATTATCGAATCTTCCTAATATAAAAGGCACTCTAGATATGGTTGACAGTGAAGAAGTATCGTTGTCAAATTTACAACGATATATTATGTTTTCCGAAAATGACATTAGCCAAAATAAAGTAGATGTAGCGGCTAAACACTTTAAAAAGAACATATTGAAAGCAATCCCATATAATACGATTTGGGCAGGATATTTATCGAAAAGAAAAATTTGGAATATTAAAACTGTAGCCGTAGCAATTGATAATAAAAAAGACAGAATTGGTATTCAGAGTTCTTTACCTAAAAAAATATTTAACTCGTATACTGAATCAAATTTATTGGGTATTGCTCGGCATTTAGATTTTCTTAATTCAGCTTGTTTAGCGTGTGGCTATATTCCTTCTCAAAAAGAAAGAAATTATATCAATGAAGTCGCGGACAATTGCAATATTCCTAATTTATCAAATGCTGTAAAAGATTACATTAATTTAGATCTTAATGTTGACACAATAATCTCTCCACAAAACACCTCTAGTTTATTAGATTTTATTGCCCAAGCCAATAACATTGAAAGAAGTAAATTAGTTCAATTCCATGGTAAAAAAGTTAACCAGTTTTATTCAGAATTTATCTGTGGAGGTATTTCTCTAAGTCTATCTGATAAGCAAAATAAAGTCACAAATGTTGATGCCCCATTAGCTTTTCAATCTGCAATGGCAGGCATACTATTAGCTGCAGAACTTGTCATTGATGAAAGTAATCTTCGAAAAACTGTAATAAAACAACAATCTCATATCTATCCCCTTAACCCATTGGGAATCAATAATCCCTTTAATCATCAACTCTTGAAAGATAATTCCGGACGATGTTTATGTAGTGATCTCGATTTTAAAAACCAATATTTAATAAAATGGAATTGTTCAAATTAATATAAGTATGGAGTATAGAAATGATTATAAATTAGTTTTTTTCACACTTCATGAGAAATTGGATGATTCTTATTATAATGGTGTTAACTCTTTCGCTCCAGAAAAGATTTCATGTTCTGATTATAGTCTGAGTAAGCCAGCTATTAAATTTCTAACAAAAAATGAAAATAAAGGAAGTGCCCTTTTAACATACGTAATAGAAATAAATGAGATAATAACAAATGAGATAATTCAAAGTTGGATTAATCATTCTAAGGCCTGTAAATTTCTCTATATCATCGTCCAAGAAAAGATTAAAGCAAATGTCGAATCTATCCTTGCTAAAGAGATATCAAATTATTCAGTTATCCCATTTCATTTTGAAAGAAAAGAGGGTAACAATAGAAATGTAATTATAGAGTTTTGAAACAATATTATTTAAAATACAACTATTTGTGTAAATCAGTTCCGCAAATGCCTAGCAGAACAGGCGTTTTTAAATATAGTACTTATCATAAATTCGATATAATTATCAAAAATGAGACGGGTAAACCCATCTATAATCAAGTTATTAATGTTGTTTTTAATAAGGGAGTTATAATACATAATATTGTTGTTGCTGATCAAGAAGTCCTAATAACATCTTCTGACAATTCAGCCATAATAAATATTTGCCGTTCAGAAGTAAAACAGACTCATAATATTGATTTATATATTGAAAATTTGGATTTAGCTTGTGAAGCAAAATTAATTGCTATTGCACCCATCAATAAAATCACAAGATCAAAGAAAATTCCTGTTAAGAAAATATTAGTTAATAATAAAGTCGAATGGAATAATAACAAAATTAAAGCTTTTTTTTATAATCCTTGGATTGTCAAAATAGGAGGAGCAGTAGTTGGAGGGCTTATCTTATATTTCATTATTGCTCATCTTTCGAATAATTCACAGAAAACTAATCCAAATAATGCCATAATTCCAGATACATCACAATCTAATACTCATTATAAAATTAAACAAGGTCAAGATAGCACAGTGATTCCTTCAATTAAAGATAAGCAGAAAACTGAATTTCAAGTGATAGATAAGAAATAGTCTCATCATCTAAATACCTCTTTGTAAATGTCAGAAGATCAAAAAAACAACTTGAACAACAACTCTGGAATATAGCCATCATCCTGCAGGGGGTAATCATAATACCAATAATTCCATTGATTGACTTTCGTTCCAATAATAATAGTTGAAAATCTTTTTAGAAAATGAAAATTGAACGCCAACTTCAAGGTACATTAAATACTGTTTTCACTGAAATAATTCGTGAGCGTGGCCTTGAAAATAAAATTCAACCTTTCACAACTATTGAAGAAAACCGGGCAGATATTACTTTAAAGAAAAAATCCGGAAACCCGATCTTTTTTATAGAATTAAAAGACCCTACTGCAAAAAACGGTCGTAGTGTATTTGATAGCGAAACAGTTTTACGAGAACTAAGCAGGGCGCAAAAATATGACATTCGCTATTTTGGAACCTGTAATTTTCTGGCTTGTGCATTCTTTGATGGAAATAATATAAAGGATAAAGTATCTGTAAGTGAAGGGTTCTTTTCAATTCAAGAGATAACAAGATTAAGCAATAATTATGTTGTTTCAAATGATATTGAAAAGAAGCTAAGGTCTATTGCTGAATTTTATATTGCAAGGGCTCTTGAGATAATTGAACGCAAAGCGGTTACATTCGCTCAACCAGATGAACTGTATATTTTTAAAATCCGGAAACTTATCGAAGCTTATTCTCATAGTGTTAGTGATAAAGTTTGGGATAAATACAGATCGAACAAAAAATTTGAAAAAGAAATACAGATTTACACAACTAGTCAATTATGGAATAACCCAAAAACATTTGAAGAAATTGAGAACCTAACTCATATTGCTCTATTGATGCTTATTTCTAAGCTTATTTTTTATAAAGCATATGTAGATAATCAAACCTGGCACAACTTAAGCCCAATGAAAGTTGGGAAAGAAATTGAAACAGCGGTTAATCTTGAAAATTTGATTTGGGAATATTTTACTGAATTTAAAGATGTCACTGGCGATTTTGAGCTATTGATTGGAGAACGCTCTGATATAATATTTCAGATACCTTTTGTTAGCGATACTGTAGTTGAACTTGTTGTCGATATTCTTGAGACTGATCGCTTTTATGATTTCAGTAAAATCCCATATGACATTATAGGTCGTATTTTTGAAGAACTTATACGTGAGGATGAACGGCATAAATTAGGGCAATATTTCACTCCTCCTCATGTAATTGATTTAATCAATGCTTTTGCTATCCATAGTGAAAATGATAAAGTTTTTGATCCAAGTTGTGGTTCAGGTACTTTCTTAGTAAGGGCTTATGAACGTAAAAAGTTACTTTCTCAAAGTGAGAGAGGTGCAACCAAACGTCATGAAATATTATTAAGTGAAATTTATGGTAACGATCTTAGCGGGTATCCTGCCTATTTAAGTATGTTAAACTTAAGTATTCGTAATACCCGTAGAAAATCATATCCAAGGATTATCAATAAAGACTTTTTCTCAATAATGAGTTATTCTAAAATTGAGTTACACAATAACGATGGTGAAATTGAGAAAAAAATATTACCTCAGTTTAATGCTATTATTGGAAATCCGCCTTACACAAGGCAGGAAGATATTGGAGCGATGCATGGCACTGTAAAGAAGGAGGCTATACAAACCCTTGTTAAAGCCGAGTGCGGCTTTAATCCCAGCCAACGCACAAGTATATATGCCTATTTCTTCTATCATGCAGCTACGTTTCTAAAAGATAATGGTTATTTAGGCTATATAGTTCAAAACAGCTGGTTAGATACTGATTATGGCTCCGATTTGCAGCAATATTTTCATAGAAATTTTGAGATATTAGCAATAATGGATAGTGAGGTAGAAAGATTCTTTCCAACAGCCTCCGTAAATACATCCATTGTTGTTTTACGAAAACAGAAGACTGAGGAAATCCGGACTAATAATGTAGTAAAATTTGTCTACTTTAAAGATACCTTACTACGAGCCCTAAAATTCTATGGCAGTGCTGATAAATTAAAATCATTTATTGAAGGCACTAATAGTAACACAATAAATGAATATTTGAAAATTAACTGTGTCAATCAAAGTGTACTTGCAGAATCTAAAAAATGGGGTCAATTTTTAAAAGCTCCGAAAGTATATTTTGATATTTTGGAAAAGGGTAAAGGTAAGTTTCAAACACTTGATAAATTGGCAGATGTTAAGTTTGGAATTAAAACAGGATGTAACGAATTCTTTATAATAAAAGAAGTAACTGATGAGCTAAAAGATGAAGAGATTAAAGCAATTGTAAATAATATTAATGATTTAAAAACAATCAAAGAAGTAAAGTCAAAAAAATTGAAAGTTGTTTGTAATGGATTTAATGAGTACTGGTTAATAGAGAAACAATTTGTTATAAAGTGCATAAAAAGCCCTAAAGATATCAATTCAAATTCTGTTAGTAAAGATGATCTCTTGAGTTCTCTTTTTTATATCGATATAGACAAACAATCGCTTAATAAATATCCTTATAGTTTTCATTATATAAAATATGGCGAAAGTAAATCAATTCACACAAGGCCAACATGTGCCTCCAGAAATGAATGGTGGAATTTAGTTAAAGATAGAACGCCTGATTTGCTTTGGCCAGAGATGTATTTTGACAGGTATTTTGTAGCTGAAAACAAAGCAAAATTTTTAGATACTGATAAGTTCTACGGTATTTATTTTTTTGATAGGGATTTAGTGAATTATTATGCTACTATTTTGAATTCAACTTTCTATCAATTATACAGAGAATTTATAAGTTTCAGCTCATTGGGCGAAGGTATTACAAAAACAGCCGTTTATGATGTTAAATTAATTCCAGTTATTAAGAACCAGCCATTTCTTAAAGAAATAACTACATTTTGGAAGTCATATTCATTGAATAAAACCTTATCCCTAAACGAGATAATTAATCCTGTAAAATCTATATCATTAAAAAATATTGAGCCTGAAAGGTTAAAGCTTGATAAGCTGTTTTTAAAAACAATTGGTTTTAAAAATAATGAAATTGAAGATGTACTATTGAGGCTTTATACTGATACAAAGAACACAATTGATGCCCGCCTACAAAAAGCCCAAAGCCTAAAAGGTGTAAAAGTCCAACGGAATAAAACTGAATTTTCAGTCTACCTCGAACAATTAAAACATTTAGTTGAAGAAGAAAGCCTTAAGCCTAAGAATAATTTGATTTTTGCAAAACAAATTCAAAAATTGGTAACTCAGATAACCAGTGAAATTTCCCTACAAAAGAAAATTCTTACTTCATATTGGAAAGAATTATATAATGAGGTATTTGATGAGAAGATTATTGCAAATAAGGCACAGACAAAATTATTTTAATTCAATAAATAAGGCGGTACATATTGTCTCGCTGCATTTCTCCGTGTGGATGGAGTACTCCTCGTGCTAAAAGGAATAATGGAATGTACCGCCTAAGTTGTAAATATACAATATTCTAAAAGAACAGAAAATTTTTACTATCCCGGTTCTTTTGTGAATAACTGATTATGAGAATTCGTAGACAGGCTTTTTAGAAGATAAGCCAATGCAGCACTAATGCCTGCGATCACAACCGGTTGAAGGTGGGGCCAGTCAAAAACCGCTCCTGATCCAAGAATCTTTATGATCCCATCGATCAGTGCAGCCAGGAATGCAATAAGGAGACCATTTAATAGATCCCTGTAGTCGAGTGTAAATAATTTTGATTTCATATTCTAAAGTTTAGTTGCTTAATACTATGTCTTTACGCTACGATGTCTTGCACTTCGTGCTGTCTTTACGCCCCTGCGTGGCTGTCTGTCACTTCGTTCCGTCATAAGACTTAAAGACACGAACGAAGTGAGTTTGACAGGCCGAAGGCCCAGACCTCAAGACAAGCGCAAAGCGCAAGACCTTCTTTATGCCTTTTCAAGTTCAACATTCAGATCGCTTCTTTCACCATCGGCAATGCTTACCGTAACCTCTTTTTCTTTGTATCCCGGTTTACTTACTACCACACTGTATGTTCCTGCCCTCATGTTTTTAATATGGAAGCTCCCTTTCTTAGATGTCTTTTTGTTTATTTCTCCGTTCCCGGTGTTGTCTGACAGTTTTTCGGCCTCATGAATAAATGTAAATAAAGCTCCATGTACCGGTGCTCCGCTAGTCAATTCTTTTGCTGTCGCTTTCAGGGCTATATTTCCGGTATTGGTGTCAACAAGTTTTCTGGAGGTTTTGTAAACATTGTAAAAATCTACCTGTTCGTCCTTTACAATTCCTACAGCGAAATCCATCATTTCAATTGCGTTGTCAACAGTTTGGAATAAAACGGCTAGCCTTTCTGTTGATTTTTTCTTTTCAGCAATACTGGATCTTGGAGTTTTCAGTACAGTGTTTAAAGCAGTTATAGTATCCAAAAAAACTTTTTGTGTCTCTGGAGTTATTCCATGCTCTGCCAGTTTTTCAATATTCGCTTCAGCATTTGTATGAATAGTCTTTGCTCTTTCGATCAAAGTAACTTCGGCCAGTCTTTCAAGCTGTCCTTCATTATATTCTACTTCCTTCAAAAGAGTATCACTGTTTGTAGACTTTGCATATAAAGCAATTTTTCTGGAATTTTTTGCAGCTAACACTATCAGATTCTGCTTCAACTTGTTTTTATCGCTTGCAATACCCGTTTTGTTGGCTCCCTGAGCTTTACCAATAGCCTGAATCTCATCAGTTGCTGATTGTACAATTACATAGTTTTCCCAGAATTTTGGGATCTTTTTAGCTACTGCTTCATTTTGTGTTACACAATTCCGCAATGCCAATTGCATGTCTAATTGAGTTCTTTGATTTGTGTTCATGTTTTTAATTTTTAAGGTTTAGAATTATTATCTTAATAAGAGATCTTTTAAGTGAAGTATCTTTCAGTTAGTTCCAAAAAAAGCTTTCCGATATGAAATTCGTTTCTCGCAAACCGGAATATGGCTCCGCAAATCCGGATTATCATTCCTCTATTATGTTTATTCTGACAAATTTGGTTCCGGAAGAATTACTGCAATTGAATTAAATACTAGATGATTATAATTTGTTTGAGTTAATAGTATTGTTATATTTGCAATTCGCGAATCGCGAATTAATAATATTCGTTATGAAGAAACATAATGGAATGCGTCCGCAAGACATTGTAGTTTTGTTGAAAATTATTTCAATGCAAAATCAAGAATGGCGTAATATTGATATTGCTAATGCACTTAATTTAAGCCCTTCGGAAGTATCTGAAGCACTAAACAGAAGTAAAATTGCTAAACTACTTGATGGTAAAAAGAAAAGTGTTAATCCAAATTCATTTAAAGAATTTCTAATTTATGGATTAAAGTATGTATTCCCAGTTGAACCAGGTGCAATTGTCAGAGGTATACCAACTGCACATTCTGCTCCTCCAATAAGTGAAAATATTTCTCAGGGTGGAGAAATATATGTTTGGCCTTATGCAAAAGGAATTAAAAGAGGACAGGCAATAGAACCTCTATATAAGACCGTACCAGAGGTTGCTCAAAAAGACAAATCTTTATACGAATTACTTGCGCTTACTGACACTCTGAGAGTTGGCCGGGCAAGAGAGATTAAAATTGCAATAGAAGAATTAGAAAAAAGAATGAAATATGCCAACCGATAATATTGATATGCTACAAACTGTGGCATATGGATTAGAAGAATTAAAAGAAGAAATGGTATTTGTAGGAGGAGCTGTTGCAGAATTATATGCAGATGATCCCGCCTCATCAGATATTAGGCCAACACAAGATATCGATTGCACGATAGAATTAAGATCATATAAGGAGCATACAGAACTTGAAGAAGATTTAAGAACTAAAGGGTTTGCAAATGATACTTCTCAAGGTGCACCAATTTGTAGATGGATATATCAGGATATTAAAGTCGATGTGATGCCTACAGATGAGAATATTTTCGGTTTTAACAATCAATGGTATCCAGGTGGTGTTGATAAAAAGATTTCTAAAACACTTCCTGATGGTACAGAAATATATGTATTCCCTCCAGAGTATTATTTAGCTTCAAAGTTTGAAGCTCATAATGACCGTGGAGGAAATGATTTGAGACAAAGTCATGATTTTGAAGACATTATTTATATACTTGATAATTGCACTGATATACTGGCAAGCATTGGAAATTCTGACGAAGAGGTTAAAAACTACTTAAAGGCAGAATGCGAAAGCTTGTTAGAAAATGAAGGATTATCAGAGGGTCTCGAAAGTGCATTACCATACGGGTCAGATTCAAATAGAGTAGAAATTATTGAAGATTTGATACTTGAGATCGCTAGTCTTGATTGACATTTGAAAGTTCACCTTTCCATTATTCTAATCCAAAGGCTAAATCATGTAAAATTTTCAAAAGCGATATTAAAATACTATCAATAAGAATGTTTGACGAGATTAAAAAATATAAGAATAATGGACACTTCTTTTTTAAAAAAGGAGATAATCTAAAGCAATTAAGCAAAAGCGTTCCTGACTTACCCGGTGTTTATTATATTATTCGTTTATCAAATGGTAGAATTGAACTTGTTTATATTGGAAAATTTGGCACTATTAGACAAAATGGACAGTTCAAAGATCAAGGATTAAACGGTTGCCTGAATAATAAGCAAGAAGGATTTTACAGACAGGACTTTTTTGAATCACAAATTTTGAAAGAAAATATTGATGCTTTAGATATCTATTGGTTTGTAACATTTGATACAAAACATAAAGATCTACCTGGTTTTGTTGAAGGTCTTTTAATTCAGCGATTTTTCGAAATTCATGGAAAATTACCTCTGTGGAATAAGGATTATTAGAGCTTTGACAATTGAAAAACAAAAGCAGGCACACACATTGCCAAGCCACACAGGCCAACCTTATCGCCAAAGCTTGGCAAAGAGTGCGCCTGCTGCCCCAATTGAATTTTAAAATTTTCTCCCTCCCACCTATGTAAGAAAGTTTTCTTCAACATGACAATTTGGTGGATACCATTGGACTAAAATAAAAATAAAGAATTCATAACGAGACAATTTACAGGCACCGAGACAGAAATAAAAGCCAGCCTATAATAAAGAGGACTTCGTCAAGAAAAACTTTAATGCGTTCATAACTGCTAAAACCGGATGCCCTGGTTACATTTGGCCGGGTAGATTACAATTCACTTACATAACTTTACAACAAGCACTTAACTCCGTCCATTGATGGTCAATTTATTCCGGCTAAAGGTGGTCAGGATCACGGGCTTTCCCAGTTACCACCTATGCCTGATCTTCGTGATTATACTCAGGAACATAAAGAAATTAGGGCATTAAGTAAAAAGATTGGTATTGGGCCTGCCAAGATGAAAGTTTCGACTTCAGTTGATCTTAGGCAATGGTGCTCACCTGTTGAAAACCAAGGTAACCTTGGTTCATGCACTGCTCATGCAGGTTAAGGGTGATGCAGGCTGCTGGCTTAGGTGCGCTATGGGTGCTCTCGTTCTTTGTGGAATACCAGACGAAAAATACTGGCCTTATACAGTTGCAGATTTTGATAAAGAACCAGATGCATTTGTATACTCAATTGCCGACAATTATGAAGCCGCTAAATATTTTTGTCACGACCCTCAGGGAGCTAAAGTCCCCTACCCTACGATTCTTGATTCCGTTAAAAAATATCTTGCAGCTGGGATTCCTTCTATGTTTGGATTTTGGGGTTTCCCATCTTATGATAAATCTGATGTTTGAGGAGGACGAAGGACGACGAGTTGTATTGCGCGGGCAAGCCGAAGACCAGACCTCAAGACTGCAGGACTGCAAGACAGCGAACGAAGCGAGCAAAACAGCCCGCAGGGCGTAAAACTCCAAGACATCCAGACATCCCCCGTGATTTCTCAGAGTGCCATCTTTCTTTTTCTGTTTTATTAATTTTCTTCTCTTTCTGTTTATTTGCTGTCTGCTATAAGACTCATTAAATTTGATTTTTAGAAATCATTATTCAATACAAAAACTTCTCATATCAACTTTTTTTCATAACTTGTGTAATTACTAGTTGATCTGTTTCTCAGAAACTGTCTTTTTCGATTGAGATTTTACTCTTTTTATTGCTGATAGTAATATTTAAGCTGTTTATAATATCATTCTTTCATGTTTGTATAAATTCGATTCAAACTATGAAAAGTGTATAATAGTGAATATGTTACTATACTAAAATATTTAGTTAACTAATATCGCCACTATGCAAAGCGAAAACAGACTTTTCAATATCCCATTTACCACATTTGCGTCTGTCATTGGCTTGCTGACAACAATCTCCGGGCTCCTGATAATTATTGCGTGGCAGCATGACATAACCTTTCTTAAGACCTTTGGACTTGGAGAAATACCCATAAAAGCAAATCTTGGTGCATGTTTCCTGTTATCAGGTCTCGCACTTACACTTCTTCAGTTTTCTCTCGCGTTAACCAGATTATTATCCAGGCTATTTTCAATAATGGTTGTCCTAATTGGTATTCTTACCATATTGGAAATTGCCTTTTCTGTCAGTTTCGGAATGGATGAAATTCTCTTTCGTAAAATTTTCCTCTCCAGCTCAAATGTCGGTCCGACACGAATGGCTCTGAATGCAGCAATCTGCCAGGTATTGATAGCTATTAGTCTATTATTTCTCTCACTAAGAAATATTCGTCTTAACTTTTTCATTGAATTTTGTTTTGTCCTTACTTTCTCAATAAGCCTTTTAGGTCTGGTTGGATTCATATTTGGTATGGCTGAATTTTCTGCAGCCACAGGTTACACTAATATGGCTGTTATAGCTGCGTTGTTATTTTTATTCATGTGTTTAGGTATTTTCTTTGCATTTTTTTCGAGGATTCCATCAAAAATATCAATTGATCAGAAATTCTTTGCCGGAATAATTTTTACTGCTTCGATCATAATCTTTATAACCCTCCTTTCCAACGCTGGTTTCAGATCTGTACGCGAAGAAAGCAAAAGAGTTGAGCACACTCAAATTGTGAAAAATTACCTTAACCTTCTATTATCAGATGTTTTAGAAGTTGAAACAGGGGTGCGCGGATACCTTATCAGCAATAATGAAGATTATCTTGAACCAATGATCAAGGCAAAGAATGATTTACCTGTTTCAATTCATGAATTGTCCCTTCTGGTCCAGGATAATAAGAAACAACTGGCACGGCTTGATACTCTTAATCAATTGATCCTGGCCAGGGTCGGACATGCAGAATTATTAAAGTCTAAAAATCTTACAGAGGGTAATGAAGCAGGTGTAGCTTTATTTAAGACAAACAAGGGTAAAATCCTAACAGACAAGATCCGGGTACTTATCCTCAAAATGATTGTTGAAGAAAACCAGCTGCTTAAGGTAAGGAATGAACAGGAAACAACCTATTCGAAAAAGACTCAGATAATTGTTGTTCTTAATCTTTTGGTTCAGTTAATCCTGTTAACCATAATTTTCATTGTTATCCGCGGAAACATTAATCAAAGGAGAAAAGCAATTAAAGAGGTTCGTCAGTTAAATGAAGAACTTGAAAGAAGAGTTGCTGAGCGCACAGCGAATCTGGCTAAAAGTGAGGAGCGGTTCAGGCTGACTCTTGATAATATGCTGGAGGGATGCCAGCTTATAGGATTCGATTGGCGCTATATCTATCTCAACGATACTGCTGATAAGCATAACCACAGATCTAAGGAAGAACTTTTAGGCAATAAATATATGGATATGTGGCCGGGAATTGAAGACACTGAAGTATTCCGTATTATTAAGCATTGTATGGAAGAACGTGTTCCTCACCATATGGAAAATGAATTTGTTTTTCCGGATGAAACCATAGGATGGTTCGACCTTAGCATTCAACCTTCACATGAGGGAATTTTAATATTATCTCATGATATCACCGAACGTAAAAGGGCAGAAGAGGCTTTGTTTAGGAGCGAAGAAAAATACCGTACAATCTTTGAGAATATTCAAGATGTATATTACGAGACATCAATTGAAGGAACGATCCTTGAGATTAGTCCTTCCATTGAGATCCTGTCAAAAGGTCAATATAACTGGGATGATCTTATAGGAAAGTCGATATATAATTTCTATTCTGACATCAATGAACGAACCGCTCTCATATCACAAATAAAGGAACGGGAAACCGTTTCAGATTATGAGATCACACTAAAAAATAGGGATGGTTCACTGATCCCTTGTTCTCTTTCGTCGAAAATCTGCTTAGATGCACAAGGACGTCCGGAAAAAATCATCGGGAGCATGCGCGACATCACCGACCGGAAGCAAGCAGAAAAGGAATTACTCAGACATCGTGATCACCTTGAGGAATTGGTAAATGAACGGACGGAAGAGCTTCGTGCCTATATGGATGAAACACGTGATCTTTATGAAAATGCTCCTTGTGGTTATCATTCAGTTGATGCAAACGGGAAATTTGTACGTATTAATAACACCGAACTGACATGGATCGGATACAACCGCGATGAAGTCATCGGCAAGATGGGGACTGTTGATTTTTTAACCCCTGCAAGTTTGGAAACGTATAAATCAATTTTCACTGTTCTTATGAAGCAGGGAGAAATTAGTAATATTGAATTTGAGTATAAACGTAAAGACGGCTCAACGTTCTTCGTTTCTTTGAATGCTACTGCAATTTATGATGCTGATACCAAATTTATTATGAGCCGATCAACCCTCTTTGATATTACTGATAGGAAACTTGCGGAAGAGGCATTACGGATTAAAACAAGTGAAATAGAGAATTTCTTCAACGTTGCATTGGATTTACTATGTATTGCTGATACATCAGGTAATTTTATCAGAGTCAATAAGGCCTGGGAAAATATTCTTGGATATTCAACATCCGAATTGGAACATAGGCAATTTCTAGAGTTTGTGCATCCTGAGGATATGCAACCTACGCTTGATGCTATGAGTGAATTAAGTGACCAACACCCAATACTCAAATTCATCAACCGTTATAAAACTAAAGAAGGTAGTTACCGGTTTATTGAATGGCATAGTGTTCCGGTAGGCAATTTTATTTATGCCGCGGCTCGTGACATTACTGACCGTAAACAGGATGAAGAAGCTCTCAGTAATGCAAAGAAGGAAGCAGAGGCTGCGAACCAGGCAAAGAGTGAATTTCTGGCAAATATGAGTCACGAAATCCGTACACCTATGAATGCAGTTTTAGGGTATACCGAATTATTAGCTAGCACACTTATTGACCAGACTCAGAAGGATTATATCAATTCAATCAAATCGAGTGGAAGAAGCCTTCTTACACTGATTAACGACATCCTTGACCTTTCAAAAATCGAAGCCGGTAAACTTGAACTTGAATATGATTTTATAGATACATATTCTTTCTTTTCCGAGTTTGAGAAAATATTTTCACTGAAGGTTTCTGAAAAGGGACTAAAATTTATTCTGGATATAGCTTCAGGCACTCCACATGGGATCTGTATTGATGAGGCGAGGGTGCGCCAGATAGTTTTTAATCTCATTGGAAATGCAATTAAATTTACTTCAGAGGGTCAGATTACACTTAAAGTATTTATCGAGAATCCTCAGGTTGTGAACTATTCAAAAGAAAAATCAGAAGAGCTGATTGACTTAATAATTGAAGTTATTGATACCGGGATTGGGATTTCAAAAGAATTACAGGAGGCTATTTTTGAACCGTTTGTCCAGGAAAGAGATTATAAACATTATGGAGGTACAGGATTGGGTCTTGCAATAACCCGGAGACTCACGGTCCTCATGAACGGTACCATTAATTTGAAATCAGAACTTGGCAAAGGGAGTACATTTACCGTAAGGATACCGGAAATAGCATACCAGAGAGATTTTTCCGGAACAAACATAGATATTCAGATTAATCCTGCAGAAATTATATTTGAGGAAGCAGTTATCCTGATTGCCGACGATGTGGAACATAACAGGAGCTACCTTAAAGATGCTCTTAAAAACACCAATTTAAAGATATTTGAAGCGGAAGACGGTTTTGATGCTTATCAGCTTGCAAAGAAAGTTGTTCCCGATCTGATTATTGCCGATATACGGATGCCAAAAATGGATGGGTTCGAGTTATTAAACAAAATCAAGACCGATAAGAAACTCAAACATATACCTGTTATTGCTTATTCTGCATCGGTCTTAAAAGCCCAGAAAGAACGGATACACAAGAGTGAATTCGTAGGGCTTCTTATTAAACCTGTTAAAGTTACCGAACTATATCTCGAGCTAATGAATATTTTACCCTTTAGATCAACAAAGGAGGTTGAATCAGATAAGCCACATTCAGAAGTTGACTTAATTGGAGAAATAACTGACCTGCCCGGATTAATTCAATCTCTCGAAACCAGTTTTTATGCCACCTGGAAAACATTTACTGTCACACAACCTATCGGTGAAATCAGGGAATTCGGCAAAAATTTGATTCAACTTGGTTTGGAACACAACTCAGGTATTATTATTGGTTATGGAAAAGATTTAACCGGGGCTACTGATAGTTTCAATATAGGGGCAATTTTAAAACTTATTGGTAAATATAAAGGGATTATTGAAAGTCTTAAAGGATCAACTAAAAATATTAGTTATGACTAATCAGAAAATTTCACAATCATCTGAACCTGCAATTCTAATTGTTGATGATAATCCTCAGAATCTTCAGGTATTAGGTAAGATATTGCAGGAAAACAAGTACGAAATCGAATTTGCCATCAATGGTGAAGTGGCCATGGTGTGGCTAAAAAAACGACAATTCGATCTTATATTACTTGATATCAACATGCCTGGCATGGATGGTTTTGAGGTATGCAGGAAGATACGTTCAAATCCGGAACTGAACAACATGCCTGTTATTTTTTTATCGGCTGAGAGCGAAAGAGAAAGCATATTGAAGGGATTCGAACTTGGGGCACAAGATTACATTACAAAACCATTCGACAGCAGGGAACTTCTTGTAAGAGTCAGAACTCATCTTACTCTTAAGGATAGTCTTGAAAAACTGGAAAAGCTTAATAAGTCACTCGAAGAAAAAGTGGCTGAACGAACTCAGCAGCTAAAAGAAGCCAACGAAAAGCTGGAAGTTACAAACATTAAATTACTCGATTTGGACAGGGCCAAAACAGATTTCCTGAACCTTATCAGTCATGAGATCCGTACACCTTTGAACGGTATTTTGGGGCCTTTGGAGCTTCTAAAGGACACTCCCTATGCCAGTGATATAAGTGACCTGATCGAAATTCTGGATTTGTCTGTAAAAAGATTGGAGAGGTTCTCTTTAAACGCACTCCTGATCACCAGGCTTAAAACTAAACAGTTTGAAATAAAAAAGGATAAAATACTTCTCTCAAACCTGATCACTGAGGTGATAAATGAAGAAAAAGAAAAATTTCAACTGAAGAATATTCAGGTTAAAAGAAACGATAATGTAAGCCTCGACTTAATTTCTGGTGAGGCTGAACTGATAAAAAAATGCATTAGCAATATACTCGATAATGCTGTACGTTTCTCTCTTGATAACAGTACCATAGAAATCGACACTTACGTTGAAGAACAAACTATTATTTGTGAAATTAAAGATAATGGAAAAGGATTTGCAACAGGAACTATTGATCGTGTATTCGAATTATTTACTACTGGTGATGAGTACAAAGATAATAGTATCGGGATTGGTCTTCCTATTGCCAAAATGATCATGGAGGGACATGGCGGAAGTATAATTGTTGGTAACAATCCCGGGGGTGGTGCTTCTGTAAAGCTACTATTTCAAACCAATGTCGTAGATTGAACAACGATGGAAACTGTAAGTGAAAAATTTTAAAATTATCTGATGAACCAGGAAAATATATTCGATCTGCCATCAGTCTTAATTGTTGACGATAATGTAAAAAACCTTCAGATCCTCGGTGGATTTTTACAGAATGAGAAATTGATAGTTGAGTTCGCAATTGATGGTATGTCTGCGTTAAACTGGCTGGATAAGAAGAAATTTGACCTTATTCTCCTTGATATAATGATGCCCGGCATGGATGGATATGAAGTGTGTTCCCTGATCAAGAAAGACCCTGTTAACTGTGAAATTCCCATAATCTTTATAACCGCAAAAACAGACTCAGAAAGTATTATTAAGGGATTTGAAACAGGTGCTGTAGATTATATTACAAAACCCTTCATACAGAGTGAACTATTAATCAGGGTCAAAACGCAATTAAATATTAAAAAAGCTAATGAACAGATTAATCACTACCTGAATGAAATTGAGGAACGAAACAAAAATATCAGCGATAGCATTGATTATGCCAGGTATATTCAGAATGCAGTCGTAAGTACATCGGGAAAAAATCTGAAATTTTTACCGGAATATTTCATCCTGGACCTCCCGAAAGATGTTCTCAGCGGAGACTTTTACTGGTTATGTGAGGCAGATAATAAACTTATTATTGCTGTAATGGATTGTACAGGACATGGAGTACCGGGGGCCCTCATGAGTATTCTGGGTATTACATTACTGAATGAAACCGTTTTACATGATCATATTATACAACCTGATAAAATTCTTGAAAGTCTTCGTTACGAGATTATCCAGGCTCTTGGGCAAAAAAAAGGGATAGGCAATATTAAAGATGGAATCGAAGGTTCAGTCATCTGTTTTGATTCCGGATCGAAAAAACTTCAATACTCCGGTTCTTTTAATCCACTGATTCTTATACATAAAGACGAAATATTTGATATAAAAGCAGACAGAATTCCGATAGGATTTTATGAAGGAACCGGGAAATTTACACTTCATGAAATAGATATTGAAAAAAACGATACAATTTATCTTTTTTCTGATGGAATAATTGATCAGTTTGGTGGACCGGGAAACAGACGGTTTATGATTAAACATCTGAAAGATTTACTTGCTGGTAATCATAAGAAAGCTATGAATCGTCAAAAAGAAATCTTAATTGAAGAACTTAATCGCTGGAAAGGTGATTTAGTTCAAACAGATGATATTTTGGTTTTAGGGATTCGGTTTTAATGACCACATCAGAATTTTACTTTGCAAGCACATTTAAAAGCCACTCCGGCAACAGTTCAAGCCAAAGCTTTTAAAAGAGCTTGCAAAAATCAGCTACAATTGTAAACCGATTCAGGTAAGAAAGGCACTCCCCGCAATTAAGCCAAGTTCTAAAGGTAAATTCAAAGGTTGCGGGTAGAGCCTTAAAGCTTGTACCGCGATCGCGATCAATCCCTCACGCACTGTGATTGTTGGTCAAATATCGTACAAAGCACTTGATAACTTTCAATTTTGGATATTATTTGATAGATTTGATAAGCAATACATTTTTAATAAGAAAATACTATATAGATCATTGATATAGTGTTTGCTAGATCGCTAGTCAACATGTGACTGACTTAGCGTAAGCATATCCCATGATTCTGATTCCGTAGTAATCTGGACAAGTTGGTAAAGGTGATAGCACCGTCCCTTCGCATTGCGGCACATCCCACAAACCGCACAAGCCAAAGCACTGGCAATGTTTGCGGGAAGAGCCTTCCAGCCCATCCCGCCATTATTAGAAGAAAAGAGAATTAGAGTAATGTGACCTGCAAACATGACCCAGGGAATTTGGTTGAGTAGGTAAAGGGGAGTTTTACCCCCAAACCTCTCTCATAACCGTACGTGAACCTCTCGACTCATACGGCTCTTCGAACTCATACAACCAGTAAAGGTTGCAGGCAGTAGAAACAAGCTCATCCCCCACTTTGGAGTTGGCAAAATTTAAATAGCCTTGAGTCCG
>Ga0187886_1000423_pt1 | contig 51579 bp, 33 predicted proteins | sample June2016WEW_20_1_FD_133001 | JGI IMG/M metagenome (GOLD analysis project Ga0187886, IMG submission 133001) | Peatland microbial communities from SPRUCE experiment site at the Marcell Experimental Forest, Minnesota, USA - June2016WEW_20_150 | ecosystem: Environmental > Terrestrial > Soil >... | reverse complement strand
CACCGTTTTGTACTCTAGGGTACAAAACGGCGCCGCCCTGCCTCCCCTTCTCGGGCGGGGCATGAAACCCCGCCCTGCGACCAAGGGGGCGACTCCCCCTTGGATTCCTCTCGAGCGGCTCCCCGTGGCAAGCCACGGAGCATAATCGCCGCTCGTCAATTCGATTTCCCGATCAGGCGGTGGACGATATCCACGGCGCTGGCCGCATCGGGAGCGTAGCCCTTGGCCCCGATCTGGTTCGCGTAATCCTGCGTCAGCGGCGCTCCCCCGACGATCACGGGCACGGCCAATCCGGCGTTCTGCAGCGTTTGGATGATGCCCTTCATCTGGATCATCGTCGTCGTGAGGAGCGCGGAAAGCGCGACGACGTCGGCGTTGTTCCCACGGGCGGCCTCGACGAACTTTTCCGGCGCGACGTCCGCGCCGAGATCGATGATCTTGTAGCCGGCGCCCTTGAGCATCATCGCCACGAGGTTCTTGCCGATATCGTGAAGGTCGCCCTTGACCGTGCCGATCACGACCAGGCCCTTGGGCTCGATCTTGTCCTTGATCAGATAGGGTTCGAGCTTGGTCAAGCCGGCGTTCATCGCCCGGGCGGCCACCAGGACTTCCGGAATGAAGACCTCGTTGTTCTTGAACATCACGCCGAGCTTCTCCATCCCGGCGATCAGGCCATCGTTCAGGATCTGGCGGGTAGGAATCCGCGCGGCCAGAGCCTGATCCACGAGCGTCTCCACGTCGTTCTTTTTTCCGGCCATCAAAGCTTCCTGGAGTTTATCTAACATGGCAAAGCTCCTCTTTTGATCATATTGCCATCCCTCGACGTGTCAATATAGCACAAAAATCCTACCGAATTTCCGAATTCGGCGAGTGTCCCCGTTATTCATGAGAACGTTGACTATATAAAAAGGGAAAAGGGATGTCAATTGGAAGCGCGCCTGACTGTATCACGGTCAGGAAGTCCGCGAGCGCGCGCGCCCTCGTCAGGGCGACGGATAAAAACCTTTTTTTTGTTCGTTGTCGATGTCTTCCGGAAAGTGATAAAATAAAGACAATAAAATGAGAAAATTCAAGGTCGGGATCGACAGCTACAGCCTCAAGTCCCTCGACCTCGACCCGTTCGAGCTCTTGGACTGGGCGACTATCAACGAGGCCGAGGGCGTGCAATTCTCCGAGACGCCGGCCCAGGCCGGAGACAAATCCTTTTTGAGAGAGTTGAGCCAATACGCGGCCCAGAACGATCTCTACCTTGAATGGGGCGGGGGCGAGCATATCCCCTTCGATATCGCCACCGGCCAAGCGAAAAATATCGCCGGCATAAATGAAAAAGCGGCCGAACAGGCGTCCCTGATGGGAGTCCGGACGATCCGCTCATGCTCGGGCGGCCTGATGCGCTGGAAGAAAGGCGCTCCGCCGACGGAAACATATCTCAAGGAAATGGCCAAGAGCTTGCGGCCGCTGAGGCGGATGCTCAAGGACCACCGCGCGATTCTTGCTCTCGAAACGCACTTCGAGTTCACGACGTTCGAGCTCATAAGGCTTTTCGAGATGTGCGACGCCGAGCCGGACGATTATCTCGGCGTCTGTTTAGACACCATGAATCTTTTGACCATGCTCGAAGATCCGGTCGCGGCAACGCGGCGGATTCTACCTTGGGTCGTGACGACGCATATCAAGGATGGAGCGATCAACCTGACGCCGGGCGGGCTGGTCTCCTTCACGGCCGAAGCCGGAAAAGGCCTGATCGATTTCAAGAAGATTTTGACGCTCTTGTCGGGGCTGGAGCGGCACGTGAATCTTACGATCGAGGATCACGGCGGAGAGTTCCTGATTCCGATTTTCGATCCGGCCTTCCTCGATGAATTTCCGGATCTCTCTGTCAAGGAGCTGAGCGTTCTTTTGAAGATGGCCGCTGAAACCCGGAGCCTTATCGACGAGAACGAAATCGCCGTCCTCGACCGGACGCGATGGCCCGCCGCGTGCGAGGACAGGGTTAAAAGAGACCTCAAAGCCGTCAAGCGAATGGCCGGAACATGATGATCGGGCACGAAAAATTCCATTTCCGGAGCGGCGGGGATCTCCAGGCCAAAAGCCAATCCCTGGGCCTCGACATCCCCTTTTCCCAAGATATCAGCGTTCTTTTCGAGCCCGTTTCCCTCGGAGGCAAAATCCTTCCCAACAGGCTGGCCGTCCAGCCGATGGAAGGAGCGGACGCCGGCCCCGGCGGGGCTCCCGGCGAATTGACCTCGCGGAGATACCGACGTTTTGCGGAAAGCGGATGCGGCCTGATCTGGTTCGAGGCCGCGGCGGTCCGCGACGATGGGAGATCCAATCCGCATCAGCTTCTTCTCACCCGGAAAACGCTGGACGGTTTTAAGCGGCTTGCCGAAAAGACCCGGGACGCGGCGCGAAAAAACGCCGGGTGGAATTCCTCTCCGGTCCTCGTTCTTCAACTGACCCATGCCGGACGTTTTTCCAAGCCCCGGGGAACACCCGCGCCGATCATCGCCCAGCGCAATCCATATCTCGATTCTCTCCATAAAATCCCCCCAAATCATCCGCTCATCGCGGACCGGGAATTGGATGATCTGCAGGAGGTCTTTGTTCAAGCGGCGAAGATGGCGCTCGAGGCCGGCTTCGATGGAGTCGATGTCAAGGCCTGCCATGGATATCTTGTTTCGGAACTTCTCGCGTCCCGTTCCAGGGAAGGCAGCAGATACGGCGGATCTTTTGAGGCCCGGACGCGCTTCCTCCGCGAGACCGCGGGCAAGATCAAGGCCGGCGTGCCGGAGGTCATGCTCGCCGGCCGTCTCGGACTCTTCGACTCGATTCCATATCCTTATGGTTTCGGCGTCGATGAAAAGGACGAAACGAATCCGGACATGTTCGAGCCGGTCGCCCTCGTCAAGGACCTCTTTCATGCGGGACTAGAACTCCTGAATATCAGCGCGGGGATCCCCGCCTATCGGCCGCATTACGGCCGCCCCTTCGACACGCCGGTCGCCGGCGGAAATGTTCCCGGCGAACACCCCTTGACCAGCATCGCCCGCCTGATCGGCTTGGCCTCTCGAACACGACGTGAATTCCCCTCTCTTCCCGTGGTCGGGACGGGTTATACCTGGTTGAGGGGATTCTTCCCGCATGTCGCGGCGGGCGTCATCGAGAGCGGCGGGGCTTCCCTGATCGGCGTCGGCCGGATGGCCTATGCCTATCCCGATTTCGCCAAGGATCTCATGGACAAAGGCGCGCTCGATCCCAAAAAGGTCTGCCTGACGTGTTCCGGATGTTCCGCCCTGCTCCGGGCGGGCGGGCCGACCGGCTGCGTGGTCCACGACAGCGGCATCTACAAGGCCGTGAAAACTTAAGGAGGCAAAGAAATACCCATGGCGAACATCCAAACCAAGAAAGGGATTATCGGGATCCTTACCGGAGGAGGAGACGTTCCCGGCCTGAATCCGGCCATCCGCGCCGTCACGATCCGGGCCATCCATGAAGGATACGACGTCGTCGGCATCCGCCGCGGGTGGGCCGGCCTGATCGAGATGGTGCGAGATAAGGACGCGCCGAACTCCGATCATTACCAGCATCTGACGGAGGAGATCGTCAACCGCATCGGACGGACGGGCGGCACGTTTCTCCACACATCGCGGACCCGGCCGAGCCACGTCCCCGACGTCAACGTGCCGGCGCACTTGCGCGATAAATATCATAGAAAAACCAACGACTTGACCGAAGAAGTCCTCAGGAACCTCGAATTTCTCGGCATCGATTATCTCATCCCCATCGGCGGAGACGACACGCTGAGCTACTGCGCCCACCTCCACCACAAAGGAGTCAAGGTCATCGGCATCCCCAAGACCATGGACAACGACGTTCCCGGGACCGATTACTGCATCGGGTTCAGCACGTGCATCACCCGCACGATCAGCATGACCCACGCCCTGCGGACCACCGCCGCCTCCCACGAACGCTTTCTCGTGATCGAGGTCTTCGGCCGGTACTCGGGCTTCACGGCCCTCCTCCCGACCATGGCCGGCGCCGCCAATCGCTGCGTCATCCCGGAGCATAAATTCAACGTGGAGCATCTGTGCGAGCTGCTGGCCGAGGACCGGTCCACGAATCCCAGCCTGTATTCCGTCGCCCTCGTCTCGGAGGGCGCCATGTTCGAGGGCGGAGAGATGATTTTCGCCAGCGAAGAGAAAGACATGTACGGCCACAAGAAGCTGGGCGGCATCGGGGATTTGATCGCGAGCCATCTTAAGGATCTTTCGCCCAAGTTCAACGACGGGCGGCGGATCAATGTGATCACTCAGAAGCTCAGTTATCTGAGCCGCTGCGGCGACCCCGACGCCGCGGATTCCATCGTTCCCATGGCCTACGGAAACATCGCCCTCGACCTGATCATGGACAAGCGGACCGGCCGGATGGTTTGCCTGCGGAACGGCGAATACGACGACGTTCCGATCGAAATCGTGACGAGCGCCAAGAAAGTCGTGGACCTGGATAAATACTACGACCGGGAGCGCCTCCGCCCCCTTTATAAAAGCTTCCATCATAAGCCGTTTTTCATCGTCACCAACGACTGACGATCCGGCCCTTCGTCTTGCATGGACGGGCCGGATGGGGATAAAATCCCTTTGACTTCGAAGGAGCCATGAAAAAAAGCGCGTTCGCCATCGGCGGCACCAGGTTTCCGCTTTATTCCTTGAACACTCTGATCATCGGCAGCGGCACGGCGGCCCTCGCGGCCGCTCTCCGCCTCCATGACTACGGACAGACCGATATCGCCATAGCGACCGAGGACTTCGGCGGCGGAACATCGAACAACGCCGGCTCTGATAAGCAGACCTATTATAAGCTCTCGCTGGCGGGCGGCCGCGCGGACTCTCCTTACGAGATGGCCCGGGATCTTTTCGACGGCGGCGGCATGCACGGCGATATCGCGCTCTGTGAAGCCCTCGGCTCGGCCGAGGCGTTTTTTCACCTCGTCGGCCTCGGCGTGCCTTTTCCCCGCGATCGATACGGCGCTTATGTCGGATATAAAACCGATCACGACCCGAAGCAGAGAGCGACGTCGGCCGGCCCCCTCACCTCCCGCTTGATGTTCGAAGGCCTGGCCCGCGAGGTCAAGAAGAAGCGGATCAAAATCTTCGACGGCCATCCGGTCATCGCCCTTTTGACGGATGGGACGGGAGACGACAAGAGCGTCATCGGCGCCATCGCCCTCGATAAAACCCGCTGTCAAAGAGGCCGGCCCGGCTTCGTGGTCTTCAATGCGGTCAATATCGTCCTCGGAACGGGCGGGCCCGCGGGACTCTATGAAACATCGGTCTATCCGGAAAGCCAGACCGGATCGCACGGGCTGGCCTTCGAAATCGGCGCCGTCGGGAACAATCTCACGGAATCCCAATTCGGCCTCGCCTCGCTCAAGTTCCGCTGGAACTTATCGGGGACTTATCAGCAGGTCATTCCGCGCTACGTTTCGACGGAGCGGGACGGCCGCGACGAGCGCGAATTCCTCAATGAGGCCTTCCCCGACATGGGAACGCTGGCCACGGCGATTTTTTTAAAGGGCTATCAATGGCCGTTCGATCCGCGCAAAATCGCCGGCCATGGATCCTCGCTGATCGACCTGCTCGTCCATCGGGAAACCGCCGTGAAAGGACGACGTGTTTTTCTCGATTTCCGGCGCAATCCGGGCGGCGCCGGCAAGCTCCGGGATTTTTCCTTGGCGACGCTGCGTCCCGAGGCTCTGTCCTATCTCCAAAAATCCAACGCCCTCCAGGCAACGCCGATCGAGCGGCTGAAGAACATAAACCCGCCCGCCGTCGATATCTACAAAAGCCACGGGATCGATCTCGAAAAGGAGATTCTCGAGATCGCCGTCTGCGCCCAGCACAACAACGGCGGCCTCAAGGGCGACGTCTGGTGGGAATCGAATATCAAGCACCTCTTCCCCGTCGGCGAAGCGAACGGAACACACGGCGTCTACCGGCCGGGTGGATCGGCGCTGAACGCGGGGCAGGTCGGCGGGATGCGCGCGGCGCTGTTCATCGCCAAGAGATATGCCGCGAAGCCGCCGCGAGAGAGAGATTTTCTTGCCCGGGCCGGATCCAGGGTCCGAGAGAAGCTCGACGCGGCCCGGGGGATGCTCGGCCGCGGGGCGAGAACCGCGACGGCGCTCCCCAAGGCCCGCGCGGAATTGCGGAAGCGCATGTCGGCCGCCGGAGCGCATATCCGAAATCCGGAAGAGATCGGGCGCGCGGTCGAAAGCGCCTGGAAACAGCATGCCCGCTTGACCAAAAGCTTGAGCGTGCCCGGGGCGCGGGACCTTCCGGAAGCCTTCAAAACCCTGGATCTCTGCCTGACCCAGGCTCTTTATCTCGAGGCCATTAAAGAATACCTGGAAAAGGGCGGAAAGAGCCGGGGATCCTTCCTCGTCCTCGATCCGAACGGCGAAAAGCCCTGTCCGGAGCTCGACGATTCCTGGAAATTTTTGGTGGAGAGCCGGGAATCATTCGTCAGCCGGAAAATCCTGGAAATATCGCTGGACGAAAAGATGAACGTCCGGAAGCATTGGGCGGACATCCGGCCGATCCCCTCGGACGAGGCCTGGTTCGAAAATGTCTGGAACGATTTTCGGAACGATCGGATCGTCCGCTCCCAAGGGAGAGAAAAATGAGCGAAATGCCCGTCGCGCTGATCACGGGAGCGGGCCGGGGCATCGGCCGCGGCATCGCCCTGGAGCTTGTCAAGGAAGGGTTTGCCGTCGCCGGCTGCGACATCATCTTTGAGCCCGAAAACAAGAAGAGCGGGCTGTTCGAGGTCCGGGACGCCGTCGCGAACCTCGGCGGACGATTTCTCCCGGTCCGCGGAGACATATCCGCGCTGGACGAGCACGATAGAATTCTTAGGGCCGTCCTCGACGGCTTCGGCCGCCTCGACGTGCTCGTCAACAACGCGGGCGTCGCGCCCAAGACAAGGATGGACGTCCTCGAAACGACCCCCGAAAGCTACGACCGCCTGCTTTCGATCAATGCGCGCGGCGCTTTTTTCCTGACGCAGAAGGCCGCCAAGCTGATGATCGAACACGTCGGAAAAGACGCGAACGCGAAGCCCGCCATCATTTTCATCTCCTCGATCTCCGCGACCGTCTCCTCGGTTTCGCGCGCGGAATATTGCATTTCCAAGGCCGCCCTGAGCATGGCCGCGAAGGTCTACGCCGACCGGCTCGCCGAATCCGGAATCCGCGTCTATGAAGTCCGCCCGGGAATCATCGAGACCGACATGACGGCCCCCGTCCGGGAAAAATACGACAGACTCATCGCCGAAGGCCTGGTGCCGCAGAAGCGCTGGGGTTTCCCGGAGGACGTCGGGAAGGCCGTCGCCGCCCTGGCCAAAGGATCTTTCCCCTATTCGACCGGCCTGGTCCTGGAAGTCAGCGGCGGGATGGACATCCGAAAGCTCTGAGCGGAAAGGGGCGCGTGCCGCGGCCCAAGATATCGCCATGGGAATGGAATTATGGTATAAGTATAAAAAAATGATTGAGGAGGGTCGCATGTCCGAACACAGACACCATTCCGGCCGGATCTTCTGGGGCTTGATCCTGATCTTTTTTGGAGTTCTATTCCTGCTCAACCACATGGGAAAATTTGAATTCACCGAGGATCTCTTCCATGTTTATTGGCCGGTCATCTTCATCATTCTCGGATTCTCCATCCTCGTCAACAGCGGGTTTCGCCGTCCCGCGGCGGGGCTCTTCTTCATGGCCTTCGGCGCCGTCTACCTGCTGGTCAACCTCGACATCCTGAAAAACGATGCCTGGGATTACCTCTGGCCGGCCTTTATCATTATCGCCGGCTTCTGGCTGATCCTTCGGCCGGCGTTCCGGAACCGGAGCCCGGAAAAATTTCCCCAGATCCGAGAGAACGATATCGACGTCACCTGCATTTTCGCGGGCATGAAGCGCCGGATCGAATCGCAGAATTTCCGGGGCGGACACGTCACGGCGATCATGGGCGGGCTCGAGCTCGACTTCACGGGCGCGGGATTGGAGGGCGGAAAAGCCACGATCGACGCGACGGCCATCATGGGCGGCGTGGAGATCAAGGTCCCGCAGGATTGGCGGGTCGTGATCGACGGGACGCCCATTTTCGGAGGGTTCGACGACAAACACCGGAGCGTCTCCGATGCCGAGGCCAAAGCCACGCTTTTCGTCAAGGGCACGGCCATCATGGGCGGCGTCACGATCAAAAGCTGAACAAAGCGGCGGAAGGCTGGGCCGGGTGAAAAAAATCCTTCTTTGGTTCTTATCGTTCGTCATCGCCGCGGGAACGATAGCTTATCAGCGCGTGACGGGACCGACGTATCCCAGCCGGGGGAAAATCGATATCGCCGGCGAGACGATCAAGTTCAGGCTTCCCCGGAGCGCCGAGAACATCGGGGATTGCGAAGTCTCGGTTGAGGTTCCCAACGCGGATTTTTCGGGCTATATGGAATATCAAAGGCACGGCACAACCGAAGCCTGGACGAGAGTCTCGCTCGCGGGAAGAAAGGATATCAAGACCAAAAAAGACGTGCTAACCGGATTTCTGCCGGAACAGCCCGTTGCGGGCAAACTGGATTATCTGGTCTATCTCGCCTCCGGTGGAAAAAACGTCTCTCTTAGCGGTAAAGATGTCGTCGTTATCCGTTTCAGAGGCGTCGTGCCGTTCTATATTTTATATCCGCACATCGTCATCATGCTTCTAGCCTTGATGTTCTCGACGCGGGCAGGGCTGGCCGTTCTCGGCAAGAAAGACCATCCCGGCCCATACGCGAAATGGGCCGCCGCCCTGTTCTTCATCACCGGCTTCATCTTGGGGCCGCTAATGCAATATTTCGGTTTCGGTGTGTTCTGGTCGGGTTTTCCCATAGGCCGCGACCTGACGGACACAAAGTCGCTCGTGGCCATGATCGGCTGGATCATCGCCCTGTTCATGATGCGCAAGGGAAAGCCCGCCCGGGGATGGGTTTTAGCGGCCTCTCTCCTTCTTCTCGCCGCTTTCCTGATCCCCCACAGCCTGATGGGATCGGAGCTGGATTACTCGAAAATGAGTCCGCCCCCAAAAATCAACTGCCCATAAATATCAAGGATGGCGCACGACGGATGCGGAGAGAACGTTTAGGCAAGAGCTAAAACTCGATTTTCCAAAAATTTTTTTTGGGTTTTTTTATGTTTTGAACTCGAAGGACTTGATCTGCTTGATCAGCTCTTCGGCCTTGGCCTTGAATTGAGGATGCGCGGCGGCGCGCCCGGCTAGGTCCATTGCTTTGGCCTTATCCCCGGCATTGAAAAAGCTGCCCGCGGCATCATAGAAAGCGGTCGCCTTGGTCAGCCGGGTGTTCTTCAGCTGCTGATCCTTTTTGGCCAGCAGCTTCGCCTTCCGCTCCTCGGACAATCGGGAATTCCTGATCTCGGCGATTTTGGCGGCGATCCCGTCTTCGCTGCGTTCGACCACGAAGGCGGCCCGCTCGTAATGAGCGGCCGAAGCGGGCCACTTCTTTTGCTGCCCGTAGAGCAGGCCGAGGCTGAGCAGGGCATCGGCGTTTTTGTCGTTGTGCTTCAAGGCCTCTAAAAATTCCATCTCCGCCCGGTCGAGCTCGCCTTTATCGAAGGCGATCGTGCCGGCCAAGCTGAAGACCTCGCTGTTGGTCGGCAGCCGCTTTTTGGATTCCTCGATGTTCTCTTGGGCTTTGTCGTCGTCTTTCAAGGCGTGTTCGTTCCAGGCCATCCAATAATAGCTTTCTCCGATCAGATAAAAGCCGAGCTCGATATTTTTTTTCAAGATCTCGATGGCTTCTTTGTGCGCTCCGAGGGAGCTCAAAGAAATGCCTTTTCCGAGGAGGGCATCCCGGTACTGAGGAGAAAGGGCGAGAGTGCGATCGTAATAGTCCAGGCTCTTTTCGAATTCTTCGGTGGCCGTATAAATGCTGGCGAGATAGATCGGGACCTGGGGCGATTCGGAAAGTCCGTCCAGGGCTTTCAGAAAATGCCCTTCGGCCTCGAGCAGGCTTCCCTCCGTGATCGCCAGCTCGCCCAGATGATAAACCGCCTCATAAAATTCCGGATCTGCTTGAAGGAGCGCCAGGAGACGATCCCGGTCCGGCCGGGGATAAATCGCGTTCTTGTATTTCAAGAGGACGGAGTCCGGATAGCGGGCGAGGATCCCCTTGACGGATTCTTCGACCTTCTCCGCGTAATACCCGTACCCCGTGAAAAAAGCCGCGTAGAGATAGGCGTAATAATCCTCGGCGAGGGCCTTGTGGTAGAGGGCCTCCTTGGCTTGCGCCTGGTTGATCTGGTTGTCATAAACCCTTTTCGCGGCAACGGGATCGATATCCTGCATGATCCCCCGCGTCCTGGGCGAAAGCGAATCGGCGGCGACGAAAAAGGGCAGGAATTGCTGAAGGGCGGCATTGTCCTTGATGATCCCGACGCCTTTTTGATAGTTGGCATGGCCGAGGATGCCGACCTCGCGCTCGCGAACGGCCTTAAGGAGGAGAGCCTTGAGATAGGGAATGGCGATCTTTTTTTTCATCGCGGGCTGGGCGTACAGGTCCTCGTAGATCCGGATGGCCCGCGAAAAACCGGCGTAACAGCCGCGCTGGACTTGGGCTTCCGCGTCGGCCGCTTTTTTTTCGAGCTCGGCCAGCGGCGGGCCGATCGCGACCTTCGGCGGAGCCGCGCAGGACAGGGAAACGATCAGACCGGCCACGACGAGAAGCGCCGGCGTCGACCCTCCACCGCCGAATCGGGCCGCCAACCGGTCCATGGCCGCCGCCGCGAGGGCGATGACCCCGATCATCGAAACATATTGATAATGATCCGCCACCAGGGAATACCGCATGAAATAGACGTTGAAGAAGCCCAGGATCGGAAGCAGCATCACGAGGCAATAGCCCAGAGCGAAGAGGACCGGCTTGCCCCAGCTCGACCGAAAGCGCCAGCCCAAAGCCGCCAGCGCCACCAGGGCGAGATCGGGGATCCAGACAAACCACTTCGCCGGATCGATCTGCCAGCGCGGATAAACGAAGATCAGCCGGGCGGGCCACAGCGTTTTAAGAATGTAGAACCATACCGCCGTCCCGGCGCCAGCCGCGCGGGCGAGAAGACCATCGCCGCGAACGACATCCGCGCCGATGGATTGATGGACCTGGAACCAGATCTCGACGGCGCTCATGACGGCTGAGGCGGCAAAAAAAGGCAGGCTCCGGACGATGTCGCGGCGCTGGATCCTTCCCCGCCGCCACCACGCGCACAACAAGAGGACCACCGGCAAACCGACCACCGACCCCTTGCTCAGCAAGGCCAGGACGAATGACGCCAGCGCGCATCCATAGAGCGGCCGACTTCGGCTTTCCTCGAACTTCAGATACGTCAGCAGGGAGATCAGGAAAAAGAGCATGGCCAGGATCGTCTTCCGTTGGGAAATCCAGGCGACCGATTCGACGGCGACGGGATGGACGGCGAAGACGAGCGCGATCGGCAAGGGCCAGGGGATCTTCAACCGCCTCAGGATGCGCCAGATCAAGATCGCGCAGAGGGCGTGGATCAGGATATTGGTCAGATGATAGCCGGTCGGGTTCAGACCCCAGAGCTTGTTTTCGATCCAGTAGCTTGTCCAAGTGATCGGCCAATAGTTCGGCTGCTCCGTCGTGAACCACGATCTATGGAGGCCGTTCGGCTTGAGGACGATGTTCTGGGTGAGCATCGAATCATCGTCCCAGACGAATCCGGCCTTCATCGCCGGAATGTACACGGCCGCGACCATCCCGAGAATGAGCACGGCTCCCAGCGCCGGTTTGGAGAGCGGGGATTTCCTACGAACGACCATGTGCTTGATGTTTCTTACGGAGACTCCCTGATCCTTTTCGTCATCTCCCGGATATATTCGGACGCCGTTCGATTATCGGGATCGAACCGCAGGGCTTTCCGATACTCGTTCAGGGCCTCTTCGATCGATCCCTTCTTGAGATAGAGGCCGGCCAGGCGGTTATAAGTCTCGGTATCTTCTTTTACGGCCAGGGCCGCTTTGAATTCCCTGATGGCCTCGTCATCCGATCTCCGGTCCTGATAGATGATCCCCAGGTCGTGATGGACGTCGAAATCCGCGGGATTGATCTTTTCGGCAGCCTGAAAAGCGAGGATGGCGTCCTCGATTTTGTTCTGCTGAACATAGAGAACGCACAAATTGTAGTAGGGATCGAAATATGTCGGATCGAGCGCTATGGCCTTCCGATACTCCTGGACGGCCTCTTCGACATTTCCCTGCATTTTGTAGATATTCGCGATGTTGTTGATCGCTTTGACATGGTCCGGCTTGATCTCGACGCATTTCTTGAACCAGGCCAAGGCCTCATCAAACTTCCCTGCGTCCACGGAGATATTCCCGAGGCTGTTATAAGCGATCCATGCTTGCGGGTTCTTCGCGATCGTGTCCCGCCAGAGGACAGTTTCATTTTCATAGATGCGTTCCCGCCTCCAGGTCAGCCCTCCCAGGATGAGGATCATGACGCCGAAAACGATCACGGCGAGGGGGACCTGCGATTTCGTTGCGGCGGCGGCGATCGTCTTTTTCTTCTTGGCGGAAGGCATCGGCCGGAATCCCGAGCCCAGGATATCACCTGGCCGGAATGGGTGTCAATTTTTTCGCGGCCCGAATCCTCTTGATAAAATCCGGGAAAGAGACAAAAATGGGGTTTTCTAATAACACGGAGGACCGATGAAAAAAACAAATGCGTTTTTGATGACCGTTTTAGCCCTCGCCTTCCTGATCGCGCCGGCCGCAGCCCAAACGCAGCCGGCGGCCCCCGCCGCGCCGTCGGCGCCCCGGCCGATCGGGCTCCTCGACATCCTGAGCTGGAAATCGATCAGAGGCACCGTCCTCTCCCCCGACGGACAATGGTTCGCCTATCTCCTCTCTCCCCAGGAAGGCGACGGCGAGGTCATCGTCCGCCAAACCAAAGGGACCAAAGAATATAAGTTCCCGGTCGGCGAAGCCCGCTTCGGCAACATGGGATTTTCGGAAGATTCCAGGTTTTGCGCGTTCATGATCTTTCCCACGGCTAAAGAGGCCAAGGTCCTTCGGCGTGACAAGAAAACCCCCGAAGGCAACGCCAAGGCCGCCCTGCTCAATTTGGCCTCGGGCGATAAGGTCGAATTCGACAAGATCAAGAGCTTCGCTTTTTCCAGGGAGAACTCGGGCTGGCTGGCCCTTCTCAAAAACGCTCCCGAAGGACAAGCCCGCGAAAAGGAAAAATGGTCGGGTTCCGACCTCATCCTTCACGAACTCGCCACGGCCAAAGAATTGACCTTCGGCAACGTGGCGGAATTCGCCTTCGATAAAAAAGGCCAATGGCTGGCGATGATCATCGACGCTTACGGCCAGGGAGGGAACGGAGTCGAGATCCGCAATATGGCCACGGGCGTCGTCTCGGCCCTTGACAACGACAAGGCCGTTTATAAAAGCCTGACCTGGACCGAGAAGGGCGAGGCGCTCGCCTGCCTCAAAGGCAAAGAGGAAAAGGGCTTCGAGGACAAATTCAACGGCATCGTGGGATTCACCGGCTTCGCTCCAGCCCCCGACCAAAAAGGCGCGCCGCAGACTCCCGGCGGAATCCAGAAATTCGCCTACGATCCCAAAAACGACAAATCGTTCCCGCAGGGCATGACCATCAGCCCCAACCGCGCCCCGCAGTGGACCGACGACCTGGACGCGATCCTCTTCGGGATCTATGAGCCGAAGAAGAAGGATGAAGGGGCCAAGGGTCCGGCCGAGGGCGCCGCCCCCGATCAAGCCGCCCCTGCTCCGGCCGAATCCGACGAGGACATCCCCGATCTCGTCCTCTGGCACTGGCAGGACAAGCGCCTCCAATCCCAGCAGCAGGTCGAAGCGAGCCGCGACCAGAGCTTCAGCTTCCTCGCCGAATACAGGGTCAAGGAAAACACATTCATCCGCCTGGCCGACGAGGACATCCGGCAGGTGAGCGCAGCGCCCAAACAGCGTTTCGCCGTCGGCCTCGACAACCGGGCCTATGAGCTTGACGCCAACCTCGACGGCCGCCGGAAGCAGGATGTCTACGTCATCGATATGAAGACCGGCGCCCAGAAACTCGCGCTCAAGGAGTGCCGCAATTATTACATGCCTTCGCCGGACGGCAGCCACTTTCTCTATTATGACGACGGCCATTTTTTCACGTATGACATGGCCACCGGAAAATCCACCAACATCACCAAGGATGTCCCTGCTTCGTTCGTGAACGAGGACGACGACCACAACGTCGTCAAGCCGCCGGATTCGCCGGTCGGCTGGGACAAGGACGGCCGGTTCATGGTGCTGTCGGACGGCTGGGACATGTGGAGCGTGCCCGTCCACGGCGGGACCAAAGGCGTCAACCTGACCGTGAACGGGGCGAAAGACCAGATCCGCTATCAGCGCAGGATCCAGATCGATCCCGAGGAGAAAGGCATCGACCTGGCCAAGCCCATATATGTCATGACTTATGGGGAATGGACGAAAAAAGCCGGGATTTCGCTCATCGAAAAAGGGAAGCCCGCGCCGGCCGTCCTTCTCTGGGACGACGCCGGATTCGGCAGCGTGGCCAAGGCCAAGAAGGCCGACATCTATATTTACACGCGCGATACTTTCAAAGAATACCCCAACGTCTACGTGGCCGACGCTCTGCTCAGAAACGGCCAGAAGATCACGGAAGCCAATCCTCAGCAGAAGGACTTCTTCTGGTCGAGCGGACAGATCCTCCTCGACTACAAGAGCGCCCAGGGCGACAAGTTGCAGGCGGCGCTGTTCCTGCCCGCCAACTGCGAAAAGGGCAAACGCTATCCGACGCTCGTTTACTATTATGAAAAGATGTCGCAACAGTTCAACCGCTACGCCCAGCCGACGTCGAACGGATTCAACAAGTCCGTTTACACGAGCAACGGTTATGCCGTCCTGATGCCCGATATTACTTACAAGATCAACGACCCGGGAATGTCGGCCGTCTGGTGCGTCCTTCCCGCCATTGACGCGGGCGTCGCGGCCGGCGTCATCGACCGGAGCAAGGTCGGGCTCCAAGGCCATTCCTGGGGCGGCTATCAAACCGCCTTCCTCGTGACCCAGGCCGATTTCGCGGCGGCCGTGGCCGGCGCCCCGCTGACCAACATGATCAGCATGTACAGCTCGATCTATTTCAACACGGGCGGCGCCAACATGGCCATCTTCGAGAGCAGCCAGGGCCGTTTCAAAGGCGGGTACTGGGACAACCTGGAGGCCTATCAACGGAATTCGCCCGTGTATTACGCGGCGAAAGTGAACACGCCGCTCATCATCCTTCATAACGACAAGGACGGCGCGGTGGTCTGGAACCAGGGCATAGAATATTACAACACCCTGCGCCGCTTGAAAAAGCCCGTGATCATGTTCCAATACGTGGGAGAGAACCACGGCCTAGCCAAGGCCGCCAATCAGAAGGATTACACCGTGCGGATGAAGGAATTCTTCGACCATTACCTAATGGGAAAGCCCGCTCCGAAATGGATGACCGAGGGGATCCCTTATCTCAAGATGAAGGACGACCTTAAGGTCCGGGCCAAAGACTTGAAACCGGCGGACAAGCCGGTTGAAAAGAAAGAAGAGAAGAAGGAACCGGACAAGAAATAGGCAAGGCTGCGGAATAAGCGAGTCAGCCCGTCCCCCTTTTTCCCCTTTTTAGAAGGCGGAAAAAGGGGGATTTTTTTGGGGAGAAAACGAGAGGAGGGACGATGCCCCTGTGGGATTAAGAAGAGCTGGCTGTCGAGGCGCCAAGGTTTGAAAAGGAAAAGGAAGCGGGGCTAAGGAGGATCCTCTCCAGCCAGCATCATCACTTACATATATAATTTAAAAAAAGCCAAATGTCAAAGAAAAAATTGCGAGAAAAATTCGATTTTTTCATTATTTTTTGCCCTGGATTTCCTGGATCAATTTCTTGACATTGGCAAGGGACGGCGATCTACAAAATATCGTCCCTCGCCCTATGGCGAAATGACGATCAGAGAAAAGAGCTTCTTCACTTACTTGTAAATTCCATTCGATCGGAATAAAATTATGAGGCGTAATTCTTTATAAGGAGAAACGCATGAGATCCTATAAACTCCTCACTCTCCTGATCGCGATCGTGACCGTAACCGTCCCGTTCTTTGCCAAGGACAAGATCATCGAGAGCAAGTGGACGGCGATGCCACCTCAAATCGACGGCCAGGCTATCGATTGGGCCCAGAATGTCCTTGACTTGAGCAAAAGCGAAAATGTCAGTTACGCTTTTAAAAATGACGCCGACCATCTTTATCTCCTTTTTATTTTCAATGAATCGAAGACGTTGAGCTCGATTGCCGCCACGGGAATGACGTTCTGGATCAATACGGAAGGCAAAGAGAAGAAAACTCATGGCCTGCGGTTCTATCAGAAAATACTCAATGGACAACAGCTCATCCAACAGATGGAAAAACAGGGTGAATTGATTCCCGAGGAAAAAAAGGCGGAACTCCTCAACTCCAAGACCCCCTTCAAGCTCTTTGGCTGTGACGGCGTCAATAAAAAAGGAGAAGTCGTCCCTCTGGCCACGAGGGGTGTCGCGACCTATCGGGCTGGGAAAGACGGGAAAAATACGGTCTATGAGTTCGTCATCCCCATGGCGTTCCTCAAGGATCCTGCTTCAGAGACGCCATTCGACACGACGAAGCCGTTCAAGTTCGGCTTCGAATGGGGCGGCGCGACCCCGGAAATACTGAAGTCTCTAGTGTCCGACCTTGGCGACCAGGGCGTTCGGGCCGGGGGCGAGCGCGGAGGGAATCTGGAAACTCAGGTCCGAGGCGAAGAGAGCGGGGAATACACCGCGGGCAGTCCGGATATGAGCAGCATGCGCCGCCGCCTCCCGAAAAAGTATGATTTCTGGATCGACCTAAAGGTCGCCCAGAACCAGTAAGCTTCTCCGGGAACGTATACCGAAGTCTCCCTTTTCCGAAGGACGCACAAGATAAAGTCAAAAATAAAGAGGGCCCGGCCTTTGGTCAAGTCCGATTCTATTTTTTCTCGAGGCCCTGGACGATTTTTTTAACGTCTTCCTGATTGGGGTTCAGCTTCAAAGAGGCCCGGTAAGCTTCCAGAGCCTGCTTGACTTGATCGGTCCTGGCATAGGAGTTCCCCAGGGCATTGAGCAATCGCGTGTCGCTGTTGTAGATCTTATTGCCCTCCAAGAGGCTGGCGATCGCCTCAGCATACATAGCTTTGCCCATGAGGGCCAATCCTTTGAGGACCCAGTATCCGAAGCGGGCTTTCTCATCGTCCTTGACGCTCTCGATAAGCTCCAGAGCCCGGTCGAATTTCTGGGCTTTGATCAGGAAGTTGGCGAATTCGACGATGCCTTCTTTATAAGCGGGATTCAGCGACATGGCCTTGGCGAACGCGGCTTCGGCCTTGTCTTTGATATTGGTTCTGTCATATTGGTGGGCCAGCTCATAGTAATAATAGAATTGATTGGACAGAGCGAATCCTTTGGCTTTAATGATCGGATGAGGGATCGCCGCCTCCGGAGAGATGACGAAATGCTCGCTTTTCTCATCGATCGTTTTGCCGTCTCCTCCCTTCAGAATCAATTTGAGCTCATAATAATCCGGGCTGAAGTCTTTCGCCGAAAGACGGTGACTCAGGCTGACGATCTTTCGATAAGGGCTGCCCATGAGCTTCAAAAGGTAGCTTTTTTCAACGGGTTCTTTCGGCCGCAGGCCCTTGACGACAAGCTGGACCTCGCCCTCCCGCCACAGGTCGGGCGAAAGATTGAGGACCGACCACAGGATATCGATTTCATCAGCGGCGGCGAACGTCATCTTCGGGTCAAAGACGAGCTTCTTATCATCGAGCTTGAAAGGGATATGGATATCGCTTTGAAAGGGATCAATTTTATATCCAACAAACGGCCCGTCGATCTGCGGCTTGTCGCCGAGCTCGGCCACGCGGATATCTTTTTCATAAACGCTAAACTCTTTGCCGACAGTGTTTTGCAGGAGGACGGCCATCTGGTAATTCCCCTCGATCACGGGAAACGTATCCTCGATGCCGATCCCGTTTTTCTGGGTTCGGTCTAATTCTTTTGTAGGGATCTCCACGGAAAAATCCTTGGTGTACTGATAAATGACGGCGTCTCCCTTGCGCAGGCTGACCGACACTTTAAAGGCGCAATAATACTGGTCCTTGGGATCGTAGAAATCGACGGATAATTTCTGGGGGACGATCGAAAAATGGACGAACCGCATGTCGAGGACGGGATCCTGGATCAAAGTCGCGAAGCCCTGCGTTTCGATGTAGTTCGTCAGATATTCCGTGCTGACGTAGCCTTTGTAGTCGAGAAAATGAGTGGCATAGCTGGGATTGATGTCCTTTTTCGGGGATTCGAGGATGTTGGCCAGGATGATGTTGTTGCGGGGCGACGGCTGGAAATTCGCGCCGTATTCTCCGGGAATGATGGACAGGGAGAGGTCGGCCAACGTCGGGGCGATTGCAAAAATCTTATCATAGAGCTCGGAATAATCATCGGGATCGACGTTGCGCTTGTCCTGGAGAAGGCTATAGGGGCCGTCCGAAAACGGGTCGTAGAGCTGGAAAGGGCCAGCTCCCCTTTTTTGGAAAAAAACGAGCCCGAAATGGACGGGAAGATTTTTCTGGGTGTCTCCGTAGTAATACCAGGCGACACAGGGGACGAGCCCCAGGCTACCCTCAAAAGTTTCGGTGCTCACCGGCGGGCCGAGAATCATATAGATTCTGCCCATGTCCGTCTTCCATCCCTCGAGCGTCGTCCCGCGGGCATAATGATCGTTCACATAAGCGAACCGTTTGAGGATCTCGTCCTTGTATTCATTCTCGGTAGTGCCGGGCGTCGGGTCTCTCTGTTTCCAGAATGAATCGATGAAAATGTCCCGCTCGCGGTCCGAGGTCAGCCGGAGCAAGACGTCTTTTTCGGCGGGGAGAATAAGGTAAGTCGTCATCTTCAAGAATCTTTGATATTGGGAGGCAAGAGCCGTTTCCAAGGCCTTCTGGTCGATTTTCTTTTCCTTGCGTTTCTCCGTTTTTTGGCCGGCCGTTTTTGCCTGCCCGCCCGTGAAGATCAGGCTCAAGAAGATCACAGAGAGAAGCCAAAGGCGTCTTCTTTTCATCGTATTCCTCTATACCGCGACGTCCGAAAAAACGTTGCGTCACTATTATAGCATCTTCATTCGGCGGGATAAACGAGATCCCTCGCGCCGGCATCGCTCCATACACCTTGGTCCGCTTGCCGGAGGCGAACTCCCCTCAAAAAAAAGCCCGTCCCGGCGTTCGGCCGGGACGGGCTTTCGTGCGTCAGCTAGTACTGCTCAGAACTCGAATCGGGCACCAAACCTGATGACCCTGGGGTTGAGGACTTCGTTCAGGGTGCCGTTGTAGGGGTACGTATAGCTGCCATACTGCTGGGTGACTCCGTTCACGGTGCGAAGGTAGACGTCACCGCTGTACTTGGAATACGAGCGGATGGGCATGTTGGAGTTGAGCACGTTGAAGAAGTCGGCCATGAGATAGAGGCGGCCGGCGTTTCCGACGTTGATGAGTTTCTCGATCCGGAAGCTGAGGTCGTAGAACGTCGGCAGGGAGTCACTAACGTCGTTCTGCGTGTAGACGATCGTGGTATGGCCCGCGGCGTAATTGGGAGCGTCGTAGTTGTCGATGTAGAAGTAGTTGGGGATTTTCCAGCCTTCGCGGGCGTTGAACGTCCCGGAGACGTTAAAGCCCCAGGGCAGTTGGTAGAGGCCGCTGAATTTGGCCATCCAGCGCGTGTACATCAGGACGGCAACCTTGCCGCTGGCACCACCGCCCCAGTCGCCGTAGGGCTGGCCGTCTTGGCACCACTGGTTGGTGGCGTTGAAGAAATCGGAGCCCCAGTTAGTGTCCTGGCCCTGCAAGGTGAAGGAGGCGTTCATGAACCACTTGTGGGATAGTCTCTTGTTCAGAACGAGGTCGACGCCGCGGTAGGTGTTGTATCTGTCGGACTTCCGGATCAAGGTGTAACGCGTGGTCGTGGTCGGCATGTTCGGCCCGGGCAGGTAGTATGGCCGGCCGGCCGCGGCGCCCGAGGAGTATTTTGTGCCGCCCGAGTTGACCCAGTTTCCTGAGGCGTCCTGCGACCATGTCCCGCCGATGATGTAAGTGCTGGGGATTGTCCCGGCTTGGACATACCAGCCGCCCGCCGGGGGCGTCCGCGGGTCGATGACCTCAGGGCCGGTGTAGTTGGGGTATTCGCTCTGGTGCGCCTTCGGGTAGTAGCTCAGCCCGACCTGTTCATTGTCGTAGCGTCTGTAGGTGAAGTCGATGGAGGCGGAAAAGTCCGGGAGGAATTCCCGCTCGAGGGTCAGCAGGAGTTCGCGGGTTCGGCTGGAGGATTGGGCGGCCTTGTCTAAGAAGTAGGTCGTGATGCCATACTTGTAGTCAGGCGGAGCGTTTGGGTTGAGGAAGTCGTAGCCCGAGAACTGGCCGCCATAGAAGGCGTCGCTGTTGGAATAACCCCCGTCAGAGGTGGCATTCGCCAGGGCCGTATTGGTGAGGTTGCCCGCATCGTCGTAGACGCGATAGGGGACGTACCGCGTGCCGATGGCCATACGGCTCGAATAGGCCCAGTACATCTCGTTGAAGGTCATCTTATTGTCGGCGTTCGCGTCCAACCACCAGTAGTTGATCTGGCCGCCGGTGCCGTAAGGCGCGGCCTGATACCAGCCGACGCCCATGATGTCGCCGTACTGGGAGGCGGCCAGCTTGGCCACGGTCTTGCCGTCGCCGAAGATGTCCCAGGTCAGACCGGCGCGCGGGGAGAAGGTGTTCCACTGGTAGGTTCGGCTTCCGCCGTTGACGATCTGGTCAATTCCCTTGACGGAGTTGATCGAGATAGCGGGCAGCTCGGTTTTCAGAACGGCGGAGACCGACGGGTCAAAGACGGCGTCCCATGCAGGGGTGCCGCTGATGACCGCGTCGCGGGTATATGCGCCCGCGCTGGGCCACTGCTTGTCGAACCTCAGGCCGAGTTGGAGCGTGAATTTGCCCTTGGTGATCGTGTCCTGGATGTAGGCGGCCCACTGATCGGCGAGGTCATCGCTGCCGGAGCGGCGATAAAGCGAGACCCGCTGCCACCCGGCCATCTCGGCTACCGTCCGCGTGCCGTCGGCGTTGGCGTCGAGTTGGATGCTCGAGTACGCTCTATTTATGTTAAAACCCTGGATGTTGCCGGTATCGTCCGACGCGGTTTGCTGGACCTTGTGAGAAAATTCCGCGCCGACCTTGATTTCGTGAGACAGCCCGAACAACGAGTCGTTGAAGTAGCTGGCCTGGATCTGGGCGTTGTTCCGCGGACGGGACACGCCGTAGGAGGCCCAACTGGTGTTCATGCCAGACTTGTAGGGGACGTACTTCGCCAGGGTATTGTCGTATACGATGGGGTACTGCACAAGTTCGTCCGGCACCGGCCGCCACTTGAAACCGGCGTCGTTGAAGGAATATTTCGCGGACAGGAAGAAGTCGTTGCCGAAGACGTGTTCGTCCTGCAGCTTGACGATCGGGCTGCCCCAGTGGTACTTGCCCGTCTGGTGGTTGCCCTCGACCGCTGCCTGGTTCGAATCTCTTCCGTACTTTTCTTTCGCGCCCGAGGTAATCAGGGCTTCGAAGCGGTTGTTGGCCAGGAGCTGGGCGTTGATCTTGAAATTGAGGTTGTTGAGCAGCGACGTGTCCTTGGCCCCGACGATGGTGTAGACGAAAATGTCCTGGACGCCGTAAGCGCCCCACCACCACACCTTATCCTTGAGGATCGGGCCGCCGACGTTGAAGCCGAAGTCCTTGACATACTCGATCTTGTTGGTGTTGGCGACGCCCTGGGCCTTGAGGCCAGCCGTCAGGTTGTCGGCCTGGAAGTATTTGTCGGTCAGATAAAAGCGGCCGGCCAGGCTCGTCCTGTTGCCGCCGCGGCGGGTGACCATGTTCAGGGCAATACCGGCCGTCTGAATGGTTACGTCGGCCGCGCCGCCCGTCTGGATTTGCAGCTCTTCGAACATGTCGAAGTCATAGTACCCAGCGGAGCCGCCGAGGGCCGCCGGGTCCGAGATGTCGATGCCGTCGAGCGCCCAGATGTTGTTCGCGTTCTGGTTGCCCGAAATCCGGGCGCCGATCGAGTCGCCCTTGGCGATGAAGTCCGACTGCTGGCCGGACTCATTGCCGCCGACGTTCTCACGGTCCATCATGACGGCGGGAACCAACTGCAGGATGACCCAGGGATCGCGGGCCGAGGGCAGCGACTGCATGGCTTCCTTGCCGACGTTCGCCCCGACCGTCGTCTTTTTGACGTCGACGACCGGCGTCACGGCCACGACGGTCACCTGCTCTTCGATCGTCCCGATCTCCAGCGCCAGGTCGATTTCGACGTTCGCACCGATGACGATGATGATCCCGGTCTTTTGGGCTTTTTTGAAACCCGTCAGTTCGGCCGTTAACTGGTAGTCCTCGGCCGGAGAAAGGGACGGGAATCTGAACATGCCCTGCGCGCTCGTGATCGTCGTCAGAGGAGCGAGGATGTTCGAGGAGAGTTTTACGGTGACGCCCGGGAGAGGAGTCTTTTCTGAGTCCGTGACTTTTCCATAGATAGTTCCTGTTCTTACCTGTGCCGCAGCAAAGGAAACCGTCAGCAGCAGCACGGCAAGAACGATTAAGCTTCTTTTCACTTTCCCTCCTTTTTCGGATGAAAAAAATGTTTGCGTTTTTCCCCGGAGCAATGAATCACTCCGACCATTCCTAACAAACAAATTTTTTTGTGATTCTCACCCCCTCTTTTAAAGTACCGCCGCAAATCCCCGGACGTAAGTCCAGGGTTTGGGTTCAATAATTTTTTTACGTATCTGCATCCTTTTTAATTAAAGCAAGTTATATGCCAATTGAAATTTTCTTCGGCGGCATATTTAATTGCATTAAAATCAATAAATTAAAATAGTACCTTGCCTATTTTTTGAAGCAGGAAATTCAATTATTTGGATTTTATTCAAAACATTGGATAAAAAATATTAGGTACACTTACCGTATGTGTACCTCAATAATGTACCTCAATAAATATATCCCTGTCTATTGACGACAGTATAATCTCTATCTTTAATCCTTATTTTTATGCTCCGGAACGACCCGTCTTTGACCTCGGCGAAAGGCGTGAAATAGAGCAGGTAATATTTGTTCAAGGTTTCGAGCGCGCTCTTGATTCCGGCGGCGGGGTTCTGAGACGTATCGACAATCCCGCCCGTCGCCTGGGCGACCGCAGAAAACGCCTTGAAGATATCTTCCGACTGTTCGCGCATGACGATCTTGGCAAGCTGTTCGGGCGCTTTGTTCATGAAGATGAGGCTGAAATGCGCCGAAGAATCGGCAAAGCTTTCCCTCACTCTTTGGGTATTCTGGGAGATGTTCCGGGAATAGGACATGAAGAGCTCCTGGATCCCGTCGAGGACGTGCGGCGAGTCTTGATAGAGACCCATGATCTGTTGGATGACCGCCGGACTGATCTCCGGCCGGTATTCCCGCTGATAGATGAAGAAGACGAACTTCTGTCCGCTCTGATTTTTGAGGGCCTGGGCGAACAGAATGAATTTGTCGATATCGATCCGGCGCAAAGCTTCCATCTTGGCCAGGATCTCCTTATAGCGGGGCAGCAGCATTTCCAGGCCGATTTCCTCTGTCTCCGTGTCGGTCTCAAACCCACCCATAGGATTCGCTCCCCCGATGGCCCGGACATGTCTTTTCAACTCGTTCAAAAGGCTATTGTAAGCCAGGCTTCCCTGGACGATATCCTTCTTGACGAGGTTCGTCATCTCCTCGGCCAGGACATTTTTGGATTTGTTGGCGAAGGCCGCGGGAGAAAGTTTGTAATTTCTCATCGGGGTTTGGATCTCCAGAGAGTCGCCGGGCAGGAGTTCCTGGTCGAAAAGATAACGGATCGCCTCGGTCAGCTTGGGATGGTATTCGAACAGCTGAAATAAAAGATAAAATTTACGGTTGACATCGGGCCGCTTATCTTGGTCGGCTTCCCGCCTTTCGATGGCGTTTTTATCGACGAAATAAAGAGCTTCGACGGGCCTGGGGATCCCGTCTTCTAAAATTTCAAAATCCTTGAGCGCGAGGCCGGTCACGGGCTGTTTTCCGTCAAAGACACGGACGGCGACCGGAATCGCGGCGGCGCCGGGTCCGGGCTTCTCGGCCGTCTGTTGTTTCGCTGAAAACAGAAGATTCGCCAGAACGAGAAAGATCAAGGTCATGCTCAGGAACGGGACATTTCTTTTCATATCGCTTCTCATACGCTTAGCTCTGCATCCGCAGACGATCATCATACACTCGTCCGGAATCCCTGTCAATTTGGAGAGGGATCCCGAAATTGCCGATAGGTCCCAACCTTCTCTGGGAGATCAAGCTCTCCCAGCCGAACGTCTCCCAGCATCTCCAGGTCCTGAAGAAAGCGGGAATCATCATCGGAACCCGGCAGAAGACCCGGATCTGCTACCGGATCTCCGACGGGCGCGTTCAAAAAACGCCTCATGACCGAGATCGTTCCGGCGAACGAGTTCACCAAAGCCGAAGAATACCACCAGAAGTATTATGAAAAGAACAAAATAAAGTCCTGCGGGTTCTGACCCTCGAAGATTTTTCGGGAAAATTTCGGGAATGGGTTGGATGCCACCGAAAGTATCGATTCTAATCCCAGAAGTGATTGATATTATTATTTTTACGTGATTTTTTCGCTCTCGCCGGCCATTTTCGGTTCATCGGCTTGACGCCTCGCCCATTTCCCCGATAAATTTTTATATTTATATTATTATCAATTAATTACAAAGAATTTGGCGTTCTTTTCGCCCCCCAGACCATTGCATCGACGGTCCGTTTCTGTTAGCGTAATGAGTTTCTAAAGCCCATGTCCGATAAAACGCTCCAGAAAGTCGGCTTCATCGCCCCGTCCACGTGTCTGCCCCGCAACGCCAAGAGTACGCTTAACCGGACGGCCAGCCTCATCAAGCGGGGTCTAGGCGTCAAGGAGATCTATTACAGCCCGTTCCTCTTCTCCATGGACGAACAGATCGACCATGTGACGGCCTCGGCGGACGAACGGTCCGAGGACTTCAAGACGGTCATCCGCGACTACGACTTGATCGTTTCCGTGGCGGGCGGAACGGGGGCCGAAGATCTGGCTTTCAAGATCGACAAGATCGACTACCGGGTCATCCGGAACCGCCGGCCGATCTTCATCGGGTTTTCGGACTTCACCTTTCTCCTGAGCGAGATTTATCACCACGCCCGCGTTCCGGTCGTCTACTTTCCGACGCTCAAGCTGAGCAAGGGCAACTCCAGGAAAATTTTCCCTCTCATCCTGGGCGAGGACATCCATTACCAGGGCCAGCGCTGGCTTACGCCGCCTCCGGCGCGGCGCATCTCCGGCATTCCCATCGGGGGGAACCTCACCACCTTCGTGAACTTCCTGAACCGCGAGAAACCGCCCAAATTCAGTTGGAGGCGGCATATCCTCTTCTTCGAGGACATCCAGATCGACGTTGAGGACCTGCACCGGCTGCTGGCGGCCTTACGGCGCCACAACGTCCTCGGAAAGATCCGGGGGATCGTCATCGGCTCGATGGCCCAATACCCCAAGAACCACAACTATCAGAAAAACCAGCGGGAAGCGCTAAAATTCATCCTCACTTATCTGCGAGATGTCATCCGCATCCGGAGAAAACAGGGTTATCCCCTGCCGATCCTGTCCGTCTCGAACTTCGGCCATAACATCACGCGCGACTTGATGGCCGTTCCGATGGGAGGCAAGGTGACGATTTCCAAAAACAAGAAGATCACCTTCCGCCTGGGCAAATAGGAAATAAAACAGCATTCTTGATTCCCGGCCGCTCACGGGGCCGGGCCGCGCGTTATGACTCTTCTTCTTTTTCCTTGATCGGCGAGAGGGTCACCGTGAGCTTGTTCTCGACGGCGATATAGGGCCGCACGCGCTCGAGAAGGGCGTCCTCCCACTTTTTCTCTTTGATCGCCCGGACGAGAGCGAAAGGATCGAGCCCGGAAACTTCGTCCCAGTGTCCCGCCTCGCGCAGAATCTTCTCGAGGTCCGCCCGCTCCGCCGTTCCCTTGCTTGGCGCCGATATCTGGGACCTGTCCGATATTTTCAATACGTGACCGCTGCCCTTGAGGACCCGCGCCCCTTCCCGCCGCGAATAAGCGACGGCCGCCTCTTTGATCTTCTCCATCTTTTCTTCGACCGCTTCGATCTCGTCCTTGAGCCTTTTTTTCTCCAGATCGAGCGCCGCGTAGGAATTCACCAGCTTCACGCCGTCGTCATTCAGAAACTCGTTGGCCGGAAGCTCTTCGACCTTTGCCAGGTGTCTCTTCAACGGACAATGGGCCCAGAACGGGCACCAATCGCACAGGGCGCTTTCATGCGGCTCAAATCCGTCGGGCGGAGTGCTTTCGATCGCGTCGATCAGCCGGATCGTGTCCGTTTTCACCCGCTCAAGCTCTTCCCCCGTCCGGCTCGACGTCATCTCCTTGTCGAAGGCGACGAAATGCCAGATGAGCCTGACCGCGCGCGCGTCCCTCCATGCGCTCTCCACCCCGATCTGGTAAAGCGCCAACTGACGGTCCCCATCGAGCTTTTTCTGCTCGGGCAGGCCGCTTGACGTCTTGTAATCGTGGATCTCGTAAGCGCCGTCTTCCGCCTGGGCCAGGCGATCGATATAGCCCATCAGCCGGTAGCGGCCCGTTCCATCGAGGTCGATGTCGATCTTCCTTTCGAGGCCGAGCACCCGGCTCTGGGTGAAGGGATAATAACGCTTATAGTAATGCTCGATGAACGTCCGGCCTTTCGCCCGGTAATCGTCGGCCGTCCAGCGGTCGTGGTTGATCACGACGCCGTCGTGGTATTCCTTCACCCAGCGGTCCTCGAAATCAGCGAGCAATTCTTCGAGGGAATGCGTCTTGACCGGCAGGTCCTCATAAAGCGTTTCCATGACGTCGTGAAACCGGGATCCGAGAAACGCCTCGATCGATTCCGTGTCTCTGGCGATCCGGTCGATGTACGTCAGCTTGTACTTCAAACGACAGTCCTCGAACGCGCTCAAACGCGAATGAGAATAAACGGGCATGGGGATCAGCTCCTCATGAAAGATGCGGCCGATGAAATCCGGCCTCTTGGCTCGTTCCGCCTCATTTCAGGAGCGTGCCCGTGTCGCCGACGGTCCACTGCTTGTTGGCGAAAATGTAGAGGACCGTCCGCTGGACGTCCTGCTCCTTGTTGTTTTTGTACTTGATATCCATCAGCATCCAGTCGTCGAGACCCTTGAAAAACATGTCGAGCACGTTTTCGCTCGGCGTGGCGAACTTCTTGCCCTTGAACCGGCCGAGCATCTTTTTGTCGTGGCCGTAGTTCCTGATCTGGACCGGCAGGGCGGCCCGCACGTCGGCGTCGCTCTTGATGAATTCCTCGACGGCGTTCTTCGGCGCGTAATTCTGATCGATGGTGACCCAATCGTATGTGGCGGCCGGGGAGCCGCTTCCTTTCAGGGCTTTAAAAATGAAAAACCCGCCGACGACGATGATATCGAAGAGAAGGAAATAGACGAGATATTTGACCGTTTTGTTCATGGCGTCCTCCTTGTGATCAGGCCTCAGGCAAGGTCTTCTGGATGGGCTTCCGCGATTTCTTTTCGGCGGCGACCCTCCGCGCGGCCTCCCGATGAAGAAGCTTGAAACGATCGGATGGAAGGATGCGTTTCTTCATTTTGGCCAGCAGGCCTTCCACTTTCCCACCCACGCCCGGGCCGCCGCCGACGCTCCCGAAGATTTCTTTCTCGCGCACATCCGGATCCAGCTTGACGTAGTCATCCAGCTGCGTCCGGCCGATATAGCCCAGGCTCCGCAGCGTCCTCAGCATGGCCAGGGTGCTGACGCCGAAATAGCGCTTCAGATAAATCACCTGGTCGAAGACCAGGCGCTGCGGCGTGTTCACGCGGAGGTCCTTGGCGATGATCTCCCGGACTTTGTCGGGAGGCATCAAAAAGCGCGCGGCAAACGTTTGGGCGTAGACTTCGCGCGGATGGTAGAGCGCGACGTACTCGTCCACGAAAACGTCGGGATTGTCGATGACCGGGCCTTCGTTGCGGTCCTTGAGGTAATGGCAGTATTCATGAACGGCGCTGAAGGCCTGACGGCCGACCGCCTGGGCGGAGTTGACGAGAGCGAAGGCGGCCTCCTTCTGCTCGAGGTAGATGAAGACGCCGCTCACCTTGGAATCCTCGGGCATGGGCATGCGCAGGATCCGGCAGCCGTTGGCCTCGAGAAGAGCGAAGATATCGCGGACGGGCTCGTCGCCCAGGCCGAGGCGGCGCCGCTCTTCGTCGGCCGCGCGTTCGGGCGCGATCGATGGCGCATAAAGAGGAGCGAGCTCGAGATGCCGGCCCGTGATGGCTTCGAGGCGCAGGTAATCGTCGCAATAGCGGCGAAACTTCTGGAGCTCTTCGCGGGCCCGGTCGTCCACGGCTTCGGCCCGGAAGAGGAGCGTGAACGAATCGAGCGGAGCGGGTTTCTCATAAAAGAAGAAGGCGATATCGCGGTTGAGGTAGGCGGCGATCTTCTGGAGCGTGGAAAAGGACGGCACCCGTTTGCTGGCCTCGAGAACCGAGATGTATTCCGGCGATAAGCCCACGGCGCGGGCGAACGTGGTCTGGGAAAGGCCGATGGCTTCGCGGGCTTTACGGAGCTTGGCCCCGATGAATTTGTCCATGCGCGCGCACCCCCTCGGCGCTTACGGGGCAAGCATAACGAAGAGTCAGAAAAATGTCAAGGAGCGCGTCCCGTGATGACGGATGGTCAACCAGCGATCAGATCCCGATGATGGTCGCGTCTTTCGGGTATTCGATCGTGAAGTCGATCGTGATCTCCTTCTTTTCCTGCGGCGCTAACGTCAGCGTCCAGGTCAGCAGGCCTTTATCGTCCTTCTTCGCCGCCGCCGGCTGGATGATCGCGTCCTTGACCTCGATCTTGCTGTTCTGGCTCACCGGGAGCTGATCCATCACTTCGATGGCCACCGGCGTCTTTCGCAAATTCTGGACCGTGATTTTAAAAGCTAGCCTCAGCTTCTCGGTCTTGCTCAGGAACCCGGCGCCGATCTTCTCCCGCTTCACCTGCTCATAAGCGACCTTGATCTGCCGGTCCTCGCCGAAATACAACTTGGCTTCGTCGTCCGCGGCCACGTGCGGGAGCTGGGTGGTGCCGACGAAATCCTGCATGATGAAAAGGTCCGCGTTTCCGGGCAGGAGTGGATACGGCAGTGTGTTCTTCAGACTTCCCCTCAAGAACATCATGTCCTTGAGCTTCGGGACGGCGACGTAGTCGAACTTGACTTTGAGCTTCTGGGAATCGATCGGGACCTTGTGCGGCGCGCCGTCGCTCGGGACGTCCACCGGCCGCCGGATCTCGAAGTTCACGTGGATGCCCGTCTCCATGACGGCGGCCGTATCGGGCTCGGCCTCCCTGAGCGGAGGAGGCGCCGGGGCCATGACGCCGCCGAGGACCCCCCCGATCACGCCGCCTTCGACGCCTCTGCCCGGAGCCGGGCTCGGTCTCGCGGCGCTTTTATAGACCGGGCGCGGCACATAAATATCGAGCAGCCAGGGATTGAGCTCGGCCGGCTGGCTTTCGAGCGCCGGCGACGACGTCGAGAGCTGCGCTTTCACGCCCTCCCAATTCTCGCCGCTCCTCTGTTGAATGACTCCCGTGACGGTCAGTTCGATTTCGCTCGAATCGGGAAGGGCGCGCATCGTATACAGCGGCATCCACCGCGCGTTCGTGACGGTGTAAGAAAGCTCTAGGGAGAAATCGCCGGCCTGGGCCGCATCGACGAGCACCGCGACCTTTTTGGCCTCCTGGGGCCGCGACGGCTTGATCGCATCGAGTTTCTTTTTGAGCGCATCGAGCTGGGCTTCGTTCGCATTCTGCTCTTTGAGTTTCGCCAGCTGCTTTTCCTTCAAGCCCTGCATTTTCGCCGCCACAAAATCCATGACTTTTTCCCAGCTCAAGGTATCGGGCTTTCCCTGAGCGACCTGCTCGGAGGCCCGGGCCGTCGTCGAGGCCTGGATCGACAGGAGAAATTTTTCCTGGGCGTCGAGGACTTCGATCTCGCCCTTGATCTTCCCGATGAGGTACCGCAGAGCCTCGATCTCGGCCTGGAGTTTTTTCACCTCGGGGAGGACGGCCGTATCGAGGAATTCGCTGTCAGCTTCGATGCCGAGGATCTTGACGGCCGCCGTCCCCCGGCCCGCGGCCCGTAAGGAGTTCGGAATGAGGGTCGTGGGAAGGCCGCTGAAGACGACGGACTGCGCTCCCGGCGCGAGCTTGATCTCGGCCCGGCGGACGACCGTCGCCCGGTCGGGAAATATCGTCACCGAAACGATCTTGCTCGCCGACGAAATCTCCTTGGCGTCCTGGGCCGGAGCGGCGGACGAATGCCAAAAGAGCGCGGCGAGAAAAACGACGATAAAGGATATCTTTTTCATGGGGGCCTCCTCCAATGTCAAAGGACGAGCCTTCGCGGCAGAAGTGGACCCCCGAGCAAAGCCCGGGCCCCCGGCTGCCGTCGATGATTATTTGTATAACAATTATTGGCCGGGGTCAAACTCCTTCCCTGAAAAGGCAAAGCGGATTGGAAAAACCCATGACGCCTGGCGTATGTATAATGAATCGATGCCATCCGGGATTGAATCTTATCCGAAATTCAGGACTATGGCCGTCGTCTTCATTTTGTTCTGCTTGTTCCGCCCAGTTCTTGTCCATTGCGCCGTGTCCTCCCCCGCTCCTCCCGAGGATACGAATGTCCTCCTGATCACGATCGATACGCTCCGCTACGACAGAATATCGATCCTCCCCCGCCTCCTCGGCGATCTGGAAAGATTGAAGAAAAGCCTGACAGGGACGGGCACGACGCAGGATTTGTTGAGCCGACTGGGAATCATGTCGGCCATGGCCAAGAGATATGGGGAATCCATCGAGACTCTTGAACTGGGCGTGAAAAAAGATAAATATAACCCGGACAATTTCAATTATCTCGGGCTGGCCTATATGAAGACCGGCAAATTCTCCTTCGCCGAGGATCAATTCAAGAAAGCTCTCGAACTCAAACCGGACCTTGTCGCGGCCCTCAACAATCTCGGATAGCTGATAAGGTTCAGACAAAGCCTTGGCTCGCTACTGGGAATTTCGGGGATCGTCCCGGCAAAAAAGAGAGCCAGCGAGAGGAATCGAACCTCCGACATACTGATTACTAAACAAAATTAATAACGGCCATAGGGGTGAATTGGCTTTATTTGCGTCGTGAGCTTTATTTCAAAATATTCCAATATCCGCATCATACCTATGTACCTGGCCCTTTATATAAATCCAAGACATTTGAATCGGGCGTAAGTTTGTGGAAAATAAAATAGTCGCCAAAAATGTAATTCCTCCCAAAGTGCTGCTGCAGGAAATAATTAGTCAGCTGTTTGTTGTTGCCTATCCTATTCACCAAAATCAATGGGTTAAAATCACCCACTGTTAATAAGGGATTTAGAATACGCTCTGACTTTCCCTCTACCAGCTCTGACTTTAGCACATTCATTATTGAGTCAAAATCTTTACTTCGCAACCGCGGTACACCATCGTGATAATTAAATTTTTCATGACCTCTAACCTTTTCAAGCTCTTCAGGCCCAAAACCAAACACAAATACATGACTAAACTTTTTAGAATGTATCAACTTAGCTACTTCTTGAAGAAAAACAGTCTTGGGACGCATATAAATTTCATTCCATTTTCCCGAAACAAATGGGATCACCCAGAGAAGAACCCAGGCCCCAATAACCATTCGCCGTAAAAAAGGCGTTTTCAATTTTGGCCCCATAGCTGAAAAAACATATTCCACAGAAAGAAAGGTAATCAAAACCAACACCACATAAAACACCATGAGGTTTCTACTTAGATATGAGCCCTGTGCAGCTAAAGATACGATAACAGCGACCAATGGACTTGCCCACGACAGAATAATTATCTTCTCTCTCCTGCCAGCTTTTACCAACGCCAACAACAAAAGCGCTGGCAAAATAAAAAGCCATGGCCCTAACAGCGAATACATTTGTTTACACAAAACAAACAGATGAAACGCCCCTTTCGGAATCTCATCATTATCCTGGATCCATCCAGCGTAATACCAAAAGGGATGAGTAACGGCGTGAATATAATTGCCCAAAGAGGTTGCACTAAGAAAAGCTGGACAATTTATGAGTGCTAAAGAGCAGAGAAATACTATAGCAAACAATCTTATTCTTCCCAAAAATTCACTAAAATCCCGTTTAGCAAGATAAAAAGCCACTATTGGAATAGGCACAAAGAAGATAGCGGATATTTTTGCGGAAAGCATGGCCGCTGCCATGAACCCCGCCAGCAACACATCCCAATGAGATGTCCGATTCCGCTCTATCAGAAATAGAAAATGAGCTATCATTAAATTAAGCATGACAATAGCAGCAGGCTCCACTAAAAAACTTATCGACATTTCTTGCAATACACTATCCAATCCTAGATATAAAATAAGTCCAGTGCCCAATATAAAAAAATTTTTCTTATAGCAATAGAAAAGGAGCGGCAAAAAACTCAAAAACACCACCAATACATAGAATTTTCTAATGCCAAAAAGAAACTCTTTCAGATTAGGATCACTTAAGTTGGGATATCCGCTAGCGGCAGTGATTTTCCAATTGTTCTTTAGATAGAAATAACCGGCATACCTGTTGCCAGCTCGATCCCACATATTCCCCAAATGTCTATTCATAGTGATAAGTCCATAGGGGTAGGCTATTCTCGCAAACCATCTGGCCGTCTCTAATGACCCAAGCTCCTGAGTGGAATTAAAAAAGTTTTTACCAAAATAGATAGAACTTAGAGCATGCGAAACCGTGTAATATTCATCAGTATGCCAGAGATCTTTGGTCAATTGAAGATTATTGACTCGTACGCAGAAAAAAAGGAAGAAACTAAGACCCAAGAGGACTACAAAATAGCAACGCTTCTTTTGTTGTGAATCTAATGAATGATTCCATCTTTTTAAAAAACGTGTGGCTATTTCCCAAAGGTACGTAACTGAAAATTTTCTACTTATATCCTTACGATGACTATAATTTCGCCGAAACATATAATCAATTTAAAGGAGAGGGTGACATATGTCAACATAAGGAGCCTCACTCAAAAACTGATCCAGCCAAAAGTCAAGTTTTCTGGATTGAGCCTATGCTGATCCTTCAATGACAGACTACTCCCCGTGTCACACCGGTGTCACAAAAAATGCTAAATCTCGCTTAAACTTGGTTAAAGGTGCTAAAAGGAATTTTGGGGTTTTTCCCCGAGAAACGAGAGAGCCAGCGAGAGGAATCGAACCTCCGACCTACTGATTACGAATCAGTCGCTCTGCCGGCTGAGCTACGCTGGCATCAAGGACAAACTCGGCTCAATAAAGTAGCCTAAATCGCCCCGTCTGTCAAATCCGATCCCAGGGCAAGAGGTCGAACGGTTTCGCTTGATCGGATACGAAGAGGTTCTTGGGGCCGAGAGGTCAGGAGGCCAAATTCAGAGAAGTCCCTACGGATTCTTCTTTTTGTTTTTATGTGATTCGCACCATCGCAAATAGCCTAAATCCAGAAGTTCGCTCTTCGCGCGCTTATCCATTTTCTTGATCTTGAGTCCCACCTGGAGGCGCTTCCCTTTCGATTGACTCCAGACGATCTCGCCCGTCACGGAATAGGGTTGGTCATTTTCGACACTTTGGAGCCTGAAATCAAGGTTCGCGCCGGGTTTGAGGGCCGTATCCAGATCCAAAACGAGCCTGCCTCCCTCGCGCGAAATATCCTCCAGGGTCCCTTTATCGGCGAGGGGAGTTTCCCCCTCGAATTTCAGACTATCGACGGGAACGAAACACTCGAAGCGCAGATACTTCCTTTTCTCCTCCGCCATGCTTCTATTTATTCACGTTTCACGAAAAATATCAAGTCAAGGGGGCGGCTCCCCCTTGGATCCCTCTACGCGCGGTTCCACGTGGCAAGCCACGGGGCTTATCCACCGCTCGTAAAGCCCGGGGCCCCGGCCGCCGCCGGAAATGCCGGCCGGCGTCCGCGCCCGTTCGGCGACGAGGCCCGGCCTCATATTTCGCTTTTCAATTCAAGCCGTTTTGAATACAATACTGCCTCGGAAAACTAAATCATGATCATCAAAAGGCTTGAACTCCAAGGGTTCAAGACGTTCCCCGACCGGACCAAAGTCGTCTTCAACAAAGGCATTACGATCATCATCGGCCCTAACGGCACGGGCAAGAGCAATATCGTCGAAGCCATCCAATGGGTCCTGGGCGGACAGCGGGTGAAATCCGTCCGCGGCGAGAAGATCGAGGACTCCATTTTCAGCGGCACCGTCCACAGGCCGGCCATGGGCATGGCCGACGTCACGCTCGTCCTCCAGAACTCCGGAGACGAAATGCAGATCAACCACCGCGTCTTCCGGTCCGGAGAAAGCGAGTATCGGCTGGATGGAAAGGTCGTCCGCCTCAAAGATATCCATGACGAGCTCTGGAAAAAAGCCATCTCGGAAAATAAATATTTCGTCATCGAGCAAGGGGCCATCGGGACGTTCGTCACATCCAAACCCACCGAGAAAAGGGCGCTGATCGAAGAAGCGGCCGGCACCGCTTACTACAAGGACAAGAAACGGCTGGCCGAAAACAAGCTTGAAGGTTCCGCGCAGAATCTGGTCCGGCTCGAAGATATCCTCGCCGAGGTCGCCAAAGCCAAGAACTCCCTGGCCCGCCAGGCCGGCGCCGCCGAGAGATACCGGAAGCTGCGCGAGCGCATCCGCGAACTCACGGCCCACAACTTCCGGCTCAAGAGCGAGCAGCTCGTCTCCAGCCAACAGGACGTCCAGTTTCACTACGACCAAAGCCTGGGGTCGGAACGCGAAATCCTGTCGCGCCTCGCGGCGGAGGAAAAAACCGTCAATCAGAACAGGAAAGAAGCCTGGGAATTGGAGCAATCGCTGAAGGACGGCAAGGAAAATCTTTTCGCCCTGAAATCGCAGATCGCCCGGTTCGAAGCCGAGAAAGAGCGGGAAACCAAACGCATCGAATTTTTTGAGGAGAAGCGAAAAAAGGCGGCCGCCGACATCGACGAACTCCTGGCCGAGCTGCTCCTCCAGGAAAAGGACATCCTCCAGGCGCAGAGCGGCCTCAAGACGAACGTCGAATCGTTCGCGAGGAAGAAAAAGGACGCCGAAGACCTCGAGCGCGCGCATCGGGAAACCGAGGCGCGGATCGCCCCACGGGCGAAAAAAATCGAAGCCCTTCGGGGCGATTATCTCCTGAAGTTCAGCGAAGTCACGGAGGCCAAGAACGAAGGCGCGAAGCTCGACAAAGAACTGGAACTCATCCGCCGCCAGGAAGAGAAAATCCGGCTGCGGCAGGGCGAAACCCGGACGAAGCTCGACGAAAAAGGCCGGGAGATCGCTGGGCGTGATGACCGCGGACGGCAAATCCTCAGGAAAATCGAGGAAAAGGAAATCCAGGTGGCCGCCCTGCACAACCGGCGCAACGCAGCGGCGTCGGCCATCGAAGACCTTCAGGCCGTCGTGCGCGGTCTCAAGGAAAAACGGGACGAGGATGCCTACCACGCGCAGGCCTTGCGCAAACTGGAAGAAAAAGAGCGGGCCGCCGAACCCCTGTTAGACGTCGAGGGCGCCCTGGGTTTTTTCACCGATCTTCTCGAATCCGATCCGGCCGACGCGCCGCTCATCGACGTCTTCTGGAAAGAGGAAGCCCGGGCCACGGTCATTTCGGCGGAGGAGTTCCTGAAAAACCTGTCCGGCCGAGAGATCCGCGGCAACTTTCTGCTCCTTCCCGACCGCCCGAAAGAGCGCCTTCCCCATGCCGTCGTAGAGGACCCCGCCGTCATCGGCCTGCTTTCCGGGCGGCTACGCCCGAGCCCGAAGATGAAGGGCCCGCTGCCCGAATTGCTCGACGCGGTCATCGTCGACGACATCCAAGCCGCGATCCGCCTCTGGCTCCGTTTTCCGGACATGAGCTTCATCTCCCTCAAGGGAGACGCGCTCCTTTCGACCGGTCTCCTCAAGCTCGGCCAGCGGAAGGAAGGCCTTTTCACGCTCAGCCAGGAGATCAAAGAACTCGACAAAAAGGTGACCCTCCGCGATGAGGAAATCCGGCCTTTCGCGGCGCGCCTCGAAGAAAACGCGCTCGCCAAACAGGCGTTCGAAGCGGACATCACGGCGGAGAGCGGACGTCTCGCGGAGCTCCATAAAAGCCAGCAGGAAATCGAGAAGACGATCGCTCTCGGCCTGGCCGAAAAAGAGAATCTGGCGAACGACATGGCCCTTCTCGATCATGAACTTGAAGTCCTGGGCATGGACAGGGCGGGCTTCACCCAAAAAGGCGAGGCCCACGCGCGCGTCATCCGCGGCCTGGAAGACAAAGAGCGGGAACTCCGGGGCCGGGCCGAAGCCGAAGAAAAAGAATTCGCGCTTCTCCAGGAAAAGGCGAACCTGGAAGGGAAAGGCCTTCTCGAGCTCGGCGGGATCCTCGATGTGCTCCAGGAGAAAACGAACAGTCTCCAGATTTTCATCAAGAACTTGACCCCGCGCAAGGAAAGCGCCGCGGCGAAGATCGACGCGCTGAAAGCGGACGCGGTCGCCGCGGAAGAAGAAACGGCCCGCCTGAAAGACCTCATCGTCGGACTGGACGATAAGATCGTCGCGCAGGAGGAACGGAAGAATCAGCTGGAATCCAGACTCTCCGAAAGCGAATCCCGCCTCCGGCGAATCCAGGACGAGGTCGTCGCGGCCGAGACCGGCCTGGCCGCGCTCCGCGAAGAATTCGAGCGGAAAAAAGACGAGCGCATGAAATGGGAGATCCGGAAAGCGGAGATCGACCGCGACCTGGTGAACCTCGAAGAGACCTGCTGGCAGGAACTCAAAAAAACGCTCCAGGAAGTGAAGGCGGAGCCGAGGCCGGCCGAAGCCGAGGCCGGCGCCGTGGAGGCCGAGCTCGAGGAGGCCAAGGAGAAACTCCTGAAATACGGCGCCGTCAACCTCATGGCCGAGGAAGAATACGCGGCCCAGAAAGAACGTCATGACTTCCTCTTGCAACAGAAGAAGGACCTCACGGAATCGATCGCCCAGACGAAGGAAGCGATCCAGAAGATCGATGAGGAAAGCCGTCAGCGTTTTCTCACGGCGCTGGCCGAAGTCAATAGATATTTCCAGGAGCTGTTCATGACCCTGTTCAAGGGCGGCTCGGCCGAGGTTCGGCTGTTGGACGAGGCCAATCCCCTCGAGAGCGGCGTCGACGTCATCGCCCAGCCGCCGGGAAAAAAGGTCCAAAACATGGGACTTCTCTCCGGTGGCGAAAAATCCCTGACGAGCCTGGCTTTTCTCTTCGCCCTGTTCCGCTACAAACCCACGCCGTTCTGCATCCTGGACGAAGTGGACGCCGCCCTCGACGAAGTGAACCTCGCCCGGTTCCTGGAACTGATGTGGACGATCAAGACCGAAACGCAGTTCATCATCATCACCCATAACTACAAGACCATGGAGGTCGCCGATTACATCTACGGCACGACGATGGCGGAGCCGAACGTCACCAAGATCTTTTCGATGAAACTCGAAAAAAAGGGAGACGAGGAGACCGTTGATTAAGGTCCAGCTCTACGTTCCGCCCGGCGGATATTTCGCCGAACGCTGGGCCAAAGGTTCATCCATGCCGCCGTTGGGGCTCCTCTCCATCGGGGCCGTGCTGGAGAAAGAAGGCATTCACGTCGAAATCGTCCCCGCCGATATCCTCGAGATGAGCTGGGGCGATATCGCGGAAAAGATCGCCCGAGACAAGCCCGCTATCGTGGGCGTAACCGCCACGACGGAAAATCGTTTTCAAAGCTTCAAGCTCGTCAAACTGGCGAAAAAAGCGCATCCCGGGACCCTGGTCGTCCTCGGCGGACCCCATGCTTCCATGGCGGCCGAAGACTGTCTGGAGCATATCCCGGAGCTCGATGTCGTCGTCCGGGGCGAAGGCGAATACACGATGCTCGACATCTGTCGGGTCTGGGAGAAAGAGAAAAGCGCGGCCGCCCTGGCCGCCGTGCCGGGGCTCGTGATCCGGATCGACGGCGAGGTCAGGAGCGGCCCTCTCCGGCCTCCCATCCAGGATCTCGACAGCCTCCCCTTCCCGGCCTTCCATCTCGTGCCTTTCGAAAAATACCATTTCACGGTGCCGGTGCCGGGGCACGGCGACCTGCCCGCCGTCAATATCATGACCAACCGCGGCTGTCCCTTCGCCTGCAACTTCTGCGCGACACCGATCAACTGGGGCCGTCATGTCCGGATGCGCAGCCCCGAAAACGTCGTCCGGGAGATCGAGTTTCTCAAGGAGAAATACGGCATCAAAGTCGCTTTTTTTTACGACGATACGTTCAACGCCAATCCCAAGCGCGCCAATGACCTCTGCGGACTCATGATCGAACGCAAGCTGGACGTCTTCTTCCGCTGCGAAGTCCGGATGGATATCCTGAGCCGCGAGCTCCTTGAAAAGATGAAGCGGGCGGGCCTCTTCCATATATCGTTCGGCCTGGAAGCCGGCTCGGACCGCGTCCGGAACGAAATCATCGGCAAGAAAATCGAGATCCGGGATTTTCGCAATCTGGTCCAATGGTGCCGTGAGCTCGATATCGTCCCCAACGCCTTTTTCATCTTCAGCCATCCGACCGAGACTTGGGAGGAGGCGAGGCAAACGATCCGAATCATCGAGGAATACCGGGATCGCATCGAAAGCACTGTGGCGATCCTTCACATCTATCCCGGCACGCCGCTCGAAAAGCAGGCCAAGGAAACAGGTGTCCTGCCGGAAAATTTCTCCTGGACAAAAAGGCACTTTTCGAAAATAATCACTCTGCCGATGGCTCAAGGAGACGTCCCCCTGTACATCGATAAGCTGACCTGGAGCCAGGTCAGCGAGCTCGTCCTCCGCTGGTCCTTCAGCACCACGAAGACATCCCTTCTCAAGAAAGCGCCGCGGGCCCTCACCCAAATCCGCTCCTTCGGCGATCTCAGGCGCCTGGCCGTCATGGGCTGGGTTTATCTCAAGCTCAAAGCGCATAAATCGGCCAAAAAGAATTGATGCCTCTCGATCCCCCGATAAAAAAATGGGAAAAGGAAAGATGATTTCCTGAGAAAGGAGCATGCCATGTCGATTTATCTTATCGTCATCCTCGCCTATCTCCTCGTGCTCACGGCCTTCAACTTCTTGCGGGCCAAGAAGATCAAAAGCCAGGACGATTACCAGGTCGCGGGTCGCAGCCTGAAATGGCAAGTCATGGTCTTCACCCTGATCTGCACATGGATCGGTTCGGGCACCTTTATCAGCGGAGCCGAGTTCGCCTCGAAGGCCGGCTTCTCCGCGCTCTGGCTCTCCGCGGGCGCCTGGGTCGGCATCATTCTCATTTACTTCCTCGCCGCCAAGATCCACACCTTCGGACAATATACGGTCGGCGATGTCCTGGAAGTCCGTTACGGCCCCGCCGCCCGGCTCTTCGGGGCCGTTGCTTTGATCCTGTCTTTCATCTCCATCGTTTCTTATCAGTTCGTCGCCGGAGGGTTTATCTTGAACGTCATCACGGACGGCAAGATCTCCGAGTCGACGGGGACGATCATCGCCGCCGCTTTCGTCATTCTCTTCACGACCCTCGGAGGCATGGTCGCCATCGCCTACACGGACCTGCCCAACGGCATCATTATCGTCCTGGCCTGCTTATTGGCCGTTCCTTTCGTCGTCACGGCCGTGGGCGGGCTTCCGGCGGCCAAAGCCGCCCTGGATCCCGGCTACTTCGCCATCGTCAATACCCAGTTCGGAGCCCACCCATGGCTGAAGGCGATCGGCTATTTCCTCTCGACCATGTTTTTGCTTTTGGGCGTTCAGAGCATGTACCAGAAGTTCTACAGCGCCAAGTCGGCCAAGGACGCCAAGAAGGCCGTCGCCTGGTGGACGATCGGAACGATCTTCGTGGAAACCATCGTCGTGGTCATCGCCGTCTTCGCCTTCAGCAAGCTCAAGGGACAGATCGACCTGAGCGTGCCTAAGGCGGGCGGGAAGATCGTCCTGATGGCCGCCAAGCAGCTCGTGCCCGTACCGGTCGGCGTCCTGCTCCTGGGCGCGGCGTGCGCCGTCGTCATTTCGACCGGCATGAACTACCTCCTCTCGCCTTCGACGACGCTCATGCGCGACATTTACCAGCGATTCATGAAAAAGGGCGCCGACCAGAAGAACATGGTCACCCTGCAAAAGATCTTCGTCATCGTCATCGGTTTGTTGGCCTTTCTGCTGGCGACGCAATTGAAGAGCGTTCTCGAGATGAGTTTCTTCGCCTATACGATCTACGGCGTGTCCATCACTCCGGCCCTCCTCGCCGCCCTGGCTTGGAAGCGGGCCACGAAAGCCGGCGGCCTGGCCTCGATCATCTCCGGGATGGTCGTTTGCGTCGTCTTTATTGTCTTGTCCAAAGTCCTGCCCGCGGGCCAGGTGCCCGACGGCGATCCATGGGGCATCCCTCTCATCTATCCGGCCCTGATCGCTTCGCTCGGCGCGCTCATCATCGTCAGCCTGTCGACAAAAAAACCGCGGCCGGAAGAGCTGGAGAAGTTTTTCCCGAAGAAGTGAGGAAAAGGGGGAAAAAGATATGATCACGGGCATCGTCATAGACCCGCGCTATCTAGACCACAACAGGGGCGCCGGGCATATCGAAGGCCCCGAGCGCCTCGAAGCCGTTTATGAGATGATCGCCGCGGGCCTCCCCTTCCCGTATGAGCATATCGAACCACGCGCCGCTTCACGCGAAGAGATCGAATACGTTCACGCTCACGAATATGTCGACTTCCTCTCGCTGACGGCGGGACGCCCATACGTTTCGCTCGATCCCGACACATCCATGACCGCCCGATCCTTCGATTGCTCCCTGCTCGCCGCCGGCGGGGCGATGAAAGCCGCGGACATGATCATGGAAGGCCGGATCCGCAATGGGTTCGCTCTGGTCCGGCCGCCGGGCCATCATGCGGAAACCAACCACGCCCAAGGATTCTGCATCTTCAACAATATCGCCATCGTCGCCGAGCATCTCCTCCGGAATCACGGCCTCCGGCGGATCCTGATCGCCGACTGGGACGTTCACCACGGGAACGGGACCCAGAATTCGTTTTTTCTTCGCCGGGACGTCCTGTTTTTTTCCACGCACCGGTATCCGTTCTATCCGGGAAGCGGCTATTGGCCCGAGATCGGCGCCGGTGAGGGAGAAGGGTTCACGGTCAATGTGCCGTTGACCGCGGGCAAGGGCGACGAAGACTACGTATTCATTTACAGAAACGTCCTCGAACCGATCGCCGCGGCCTACCAGCCGGATTTTATCCTGGTCTCGGCCGGTTTCGACATCGATCGCGACGACCCGCTGGGCGGCATGAACGTCACGAGCGCAGGATTCGGGGCCTTGGCGGCCGAGCTTCTGATCATGGCGGAGAAATCATGCCGGGGAAGGATCCTCTTCGTTCTCGAAGGAGGCTACGGCCTCGAAGGCCTGGCGGAAGGAGTGAAGCAGGTCCTGCTTCGGCTTTCCGGGACCGGAACTCCCCTATCCGTCAAAGCCCTTATTTCCGAAGCCGTCCGAAATGAGATCGCTCCGGTTTTCGAAATCCACCGGAAATACTGGCCGCTCAAAATGCCCTCTTAATCCTGCTTCGGCGCCATTTTTCAGACAAGCGTCCTCTTTCGAGGACACAAATCAGGGAAAAAATTGGAAAATCAGGCAGCGGATTTGGTATAATTTTTGCATAAAATAAGGGTGCAAGGAGAATGAAGATGAAAAAACTCGCCGCTTTAGGTTTGGCCTTTCTCACCCTGAGCTTTTTTGCGAGCGCGCAAGAAGCGAAGGACGCTAAGCCCACATCACCCTCCTTCGCCCGTTTGAGTTATGTCGACGGCAACGCCTATATCCAAAGGGCCGCCGTTCTCGCCTATGAAGAGGGGCAAGTGAACATGCCCATCGCCGAAGGCGACCGGATCGGGACGACGGATGGGCTGGTCGAGATCTATCTGGGAAAGAAAAATTATCTGCGTCTCGACCAGAACGCCAAAGTCGATTTCCTGAACCTTCCCAAGAACAACGCCAACCTCATCCGCGTCCGGCAATGGGCGGGCAATCTCTATCTTGACGTCGCCACTCTGGAAAAGGAAAAGGCGATCGAAGTCCTGACCTCCGACGCGACTTTTTACATTCTCGACAAGGGCCTTTACCGGATCGACGTCAATGAGAACAAGGAAACCGAGATCCTGGTTTTTTCGGGCATGGCCGAAGCCTCGGGAGAGAACGGTTCCATGCTGGTGAAAAAAGAACAGCGTCTGTCCGTTTCCGAAGGACGCTTCCTTTCGAACCCCTCGTCGTTCTTCGCCTCCGTGAGCGACGCGTTCGACACGTTCAACGACAACAGGGACACCAAGGTCAACCGGCAGCTCGCCCGCAGATACCTGTCGGGCGATCTCGCGGACTTCGAATACGAGCTCGATGAATACGGCGACTGGGTCAACGACGCGGAGTTCGGGAATGTCTGGGTGCCGCGCGGCCTGGCCTCCGATTGGCGGCCCTATTACTACGGCCGTTGGTCGTGGCTGCCGATGGCCGGCTGGTGTTGGATCCCTTACGAGCCCTGGGGATGGAGCACCTTCCATTATGGCCGCTGGCAATGGGGAATGAACATGGGCTGGTATTGGATTCCGATGAACATGTGGAGTCCCGCCTGGGTCAACTGGTGGTGGGATAACGACTACTTTGCCTGGGCGCCGATGAGCTACTGGGGTTACCCCGGCATCATCATCGACAACTTCTACTATGGCCGCGGATGGCGCAATTACAACGAATATCCCAACAATTCACGCGCTCTGACCGTCATCCATAGAAACCAGCTCCAAGCGCATGACATCCACAAAGCCGCTCTCGGCCCGGACACCCTCAAATCCGTGGGCCGGCTCAGCCTCGTCAACCGGGCTTTGGACGTCAAGCCGTCCGGAGACCGGCGGATCTCGATCGAACAGATGGACGGCGGAAAGAGAGTGATCCTGCGCAAAAGCGGCGAAGGCGGAACCGCCGTTCCCACCTCGGGCCGGACGGAAAGGACGATCGGCAAAGACCGGGAAAACGCGGCGACAAAGACGGGCGAACAAAAAGACGCTTCGGGACAGAAAGGGACCGATCCCAAAGCGATCCCTCCAAAAGTCATCGATCGCGATAAAAAGGGCGAAACGCCTCCTCCGGATAAGACTGTCGTCGAGCGAAAGATCCGCAAAAAGGAAGAAGGCGGCGGCCCGGCGGGCGGCGCATCCAATTCCGGCCGGAGCATGAATTCGGGTTACCCCGCCGCCAAAGAGATCTCCCGCGAGAGCTCTTCGCAGGGGACCCGCGTTTCCCGCCAAGGCTCGGTGATGGATAAATTCTACAAATTTTTCTCGGGCGAGAGAGGATCGTCTTCCCCTCGCCTCGCTTCCCCCCCGAATCGAAGCGCCGGCTCGTTCATCTCTCCATCCGTTCCGCGGATGATGCCCTCACCCTCTCCCTCGCGAGGATCCTCAGGCTCCCATCCGAGCGTCACCAAAAAGAAATAGTAGAGTCCATAAATTTCTCCCCCTCACCGTAAGGGCGGCCATGAGGTCGCCCTTGTCATTTCCACGGGGGGAAAATCAACCCATTCGACTCCCCGGGCTGAAGCCCGGGGTATGCTCAGGGTTAATACTGAGCGGCGCTTTTTACCCCGATTTAAAAATCGGGGTTTGGCGCCTTCGAACGTATCGACGCCTCCGAATTCTTCCCGAGCCCTTCTACCGTTCTTCTTTGGCTTTGGACGACGAGGCATAATCCAAGGTCAGGAGATGGTCTTCGAGGGAGCAAAACCGGGAGGGCTCGGTTCCGCTCAAAAAAGCTTCCATGAACCGCCATTTGCAGATGTTGTTCGCCCTCAGACCGGTTTTGAGATCGATGGCAAAAAATTCGATGTTCGCCGGAATTTCGAATTCCTCTCGAGCGACCTCTCCGTTCGCCGCCAGGGCTTTTTTCTTTTCGTCCTCGACGGTATTCTTGAAAAATTCCGCCCAGGCCGGCAGAGCGGCGACGGCGCCGGCTTCGTTGGGCCCGAGCGTCCTGTTATCGTCGTAGCCGACCCAGACTCCGGCGCAGAGCGACGGAGAAAAACCGATGAACCAGGCGTCTGTGTATTTATCCGTCGTGCCGGTCTTTCCGGCCAGGGGTTTGTCGTTCAACAAACCCATGACCGTCGGATTGATGGAAGCCGTGCCGCGCTCCATGACGCCCTGCATGAGGTAGGTCATGAGATAAGCCGTCTGGGGAGAAATGACCTCTTCGGTCTCGATCTTGTTTTCCTCGAGGATATTGCCTTCGCGATTCTCGATGCGGGTGATGAAATAAGGTTTGATCCGGACACCCTTGTTCGGAAACGTCGTATAGGCCGAAACCATTTCGGTCAAGCTGACTTCAAAAGTTCCCAACGCGAGAGACAGATAAGGATAGAGCGTCGACGTGATCCCGAATTTTCGGCAATAGTCCACTCCGACCTGGGGGGAAATATGCTCCAAGATCCTGGCCGTGACGACGTTCCGGGACTCTTCGATGCCGGTGCGCAAGGTGACCATGCCCTTGTACGTCCGGTCGTAGTTCTTGGGCGACCAGATCGTCTTTTGCCATTTGTCCTCGAAATCCGTCGGCTCGTCGGCGATGCGGCTCGCGTTCGTGAAGCCGTTTTCGAGCGCCGCCGTGTAGAGCATGGGCTTGATGGCCGAGCCGGCCTGCCGGAACGTCTGCGCCGAGCGGTTGAGCTGGCTGCGCTGGAAGGAATACCCGCCGACCATCGCTTTGATCTGTCCGGTCCGGGGATCTTCCGCGAAGAACGCCCCTTCGACTTTGGGCTCTTGATCGAGCGCCGCCAGAAATTCTTTCTTGTCCTCATTTTTACTGATCACCCGGACCTGGATGACGTCGCCGGGCTTGATCAATCGATCGAGAGACTTCGTCTTGTCGCGATAGTCCGCGAACGCCCAGGCGATGTCGCCGTTCGACATCTTTCCGGAATAATTTTTCACTTTCACCCGGGCGTCTTTCTTGCTCACGGAAAGAACGATCGCATCCAGGACATCGCCGGGCTCGACCTTTGGCGTCAGCCAGGTCTTCAGCCGGTAGTCTTCGAGTTTCTGCCCTTTTTGCTGGAAGTCCTTGTCCTGGAGCAAGTTCACCTTGTCCATTCTCCAACCATGCCTTTTGTCCAGGTTTCGCAGGTTTCTGGTCAGGGCCTCCTCGGCGAAAGCCTGGGTGGCCGGGTTCATCGTCGTATAGATTTTCATGCCGCCGCGGAAAAGGGCGTCCTCGCCGTAGACATTGACGATATAGCGGCGGATTTCCTCAAAAAAATAGGCCCCGAAATCCGAATCCCGGCGGCTCTGGGGAAGGACGGACATCGGTCTTTTTTTCGCCTCTTCAGCCTGGGCGTTCGTGATGTAGCCTTCCTCGGCCATGCGGTTCAGCACATGATTGCGCCGGTCGAGAGTCAGCTTCGGAGATTTATACGGCGAGTACAGGGACGGCCCGCGGAAGATGCCCGCGATCATGGCCGCTTCCTCCAGGGTCAATTCGGCCGCGTTCTTTCCGAAGAAAAGATGCGACGCCGCTTCGACGCCGAAGGCGCCGTGGCCGAGGGAGAACTGGTTGCAATAAATTTCAAAAATCTTCTTCTTCGAATATTTTTTCTCGATCCGGACGGCCAAAAACCCTTCGGCAAGCTTTCTCTGGATCGTCGGGAGAGGATGGAGAAAAAGCTGCCGGGCGAGTTGCTGGGTGATCGTGCTTCCCCCCTCCGGTTTCCGGCGGGTGAAGATCTTGAAAAGATTCTCGCGCATGGCCCTGAGAATGCCGCGCATGTCGATGCCTTTATGCTTGAAGAACCGGGGGTCCTCGGTGGCCAGAATGGCGTTTTTCAGGACGTCCGGGATTTGATCGTAAGAAATGACGATGCGCTTCTCCGGGCCGATTTCCTTGATGAGGGTCCCGTCGTCGGCGTATATGGCCGTGAGGATACTGGGCTCATAATTTTCGAGAGAATCGATGCTGGGGATCGTCCTTTCGACCGCGATATAGGTCCCCAGGATCCCTCCGAAAAAGAGGGCCGTGGAAAAAAGGACAATCCAGAGAAGCGTCTTGATCAGGCGCTTTTTATCGCCTTTGAAGATCTTGATCTTCCAGAACTTTTTGGTTTTGAACATCCCCTGAAAATATAGCAGAACGCGAGGGAAAAGCCAAATCGACGCCTGGAGGCCGGAGGGTTCCGCCTTCGATCCGCACCTCGTCCCGGCTAAAAAGAACCCCGCGAATGAACTTCCAAGCCCATTCTAAGACATCAAATGACGTCTTTTCAAATAGAGCAGGCTCGTTTCATAAATCCGGCACCCGATCTCCTCCCTATCCCGCCCGGCATCGATATGGATGAAACGGCGGCCTTTGAAACTCCGGAAGATTCTCCGGACCTTCCGCAGGTACTCTTCGCGCTCGAAAAGAACGTCTTTTTTCTTGCGGCCCGCGATCCTGGCCAGCCCATCCCCCGCCCTGATATCCAGGATGAAGACGACGTCCGGTCGCGGCGCGAACTTTTCGTTCAAAGCCCGGATCCTGGCCCGATCGATGCCTTTCGCGCCCTGATAGGCGATCGTCGAAAAATAGTACCGGTCGAGGATGATGATCTTCTTCCGCCTCAAGGCCGGCCTCAAGTTTTTTTCGACATTCTCCCTTCTATCCTTCAGGAAAAGCTCCAGCTCCTGTTCGGGCGTAAGCGATCCGGCTTTTTTGGCCTTTCTCTTGAGCTCCCTGCCCCATTTTCCCCTGGAAGGCTCCCGGAAATAGACGGCTTCTACGCCTCTGGCCCGGAGCTTCCTGAGCAGGCTCTTGGCCTGCGTGGATTTGCCCGCCCCATCGATGCCTTCGATGACGATCAGCAGCCCTTTTTTCATCCGGATCTTCCCTGCGAAACCAGATATTAGCCGGAGTTCGCCCGGAATGCAACTTTTTGGCGGCCGCCGCGGTTTGAAATTAGTCAACGATTATGCTATCTTTTATTTTTGCGTTAGCTCAAAAAAGCCGATAGCGCGACGACAGGAAAACGCGGAGGTCATCACATGAAAAAGGTTGTCTGGATATCGCTGGCCAGTTTCTGCCTGGGCATCCTGCTGGCCGGTTATGTATTCGTCTATTTGCCTGAGAAGAACGCTCCCCAGAAGAGTTTTCTGGATAACCGAACGGCCCCCATCGGCGCCCACCTCTTCGCGGACGCCCCGCAGGCGATCAAGCCCGATCTGGATTTCGTGAAAATCTCCGATAAGATCGGTCCGGCGGTCTTCAAGGTCGAATGCGAAAAAGTCGAGAGGCAGCAGATGGCGGGATTTCCCGACGGTCAAGGCGACGATTTTTGGAACAGGTTCTTCGGAAGCCCCCAGACGCGCCCCCAGAGCCAAAAAGTGACCGTCCAAGGGACGGGCTTTTTCATCAGCGCCGATGGCTACGCCATCACCAATAATCACATCGTGGAGAACGGCCAAAAGGTCAAAGTCTTTACCGTGCAGGGCGATGAATACGCGGCCAAGATCATCGGCACCGACTGGCGATCGGACGTCGCCCTGATCAAAGTCGAAGCCAAGAATCTGACCTTTGCCGAGCTCGGCGATTCGGCCCAGGCCAAAGTGGGCGAATGGGTGATGGCCATCGGCAACCCGCTCGGCATGGAGCATACCGTGACGGCGGGCATCGTCAGCGCCAAAGGCCGTCAGCTCGGCCTCGGCGACGGCAGCTACGAAGACTTTATCCAGACGGATGCCGCCATCAACCGCGGCAACAGCGGCGGCCCGCTCGTCAACATGAAGGGCGAGGTCATCGGCATCAACAGCACCATTCTCATTCCGAACGCAACCGGCGGCAATATCGGCATCGGCTTCGCCATCCCCTCGAACATGGCCAAAAAAGTCGTGACCCAGCTCAAGGATAAGGGCAAGGTCATCCGCGGCTGGCTCGGCGTCGAAGTGGCGACCCTGCCGATCGATCAGGACACGCAGAAGCTCTTGAACCTGAAATCGAAGAAAGGCGCCTTGATCAACGGCGTGACCCAGGGCGGCCCGGCCGAAAAGGCCGGATTCAAGCCGTACGACGTCGTGGTCGAAATCGACGGGCAAGTGGTCGAAAACTCCAACGATCTGCGGATGAAGATCGCCGATGTCCCCCCGGGGACGAAAGTCGAATTCACGATCATCCGCGACGGCAAGGAAAAAACCCTCCCCGCGACGATCGCCGAGCTCGAAGACAACCGGCAAAAAACGAACGTCGCCGGAACGACCAAGGACATCGGCTTGACCGTCACCGCGTTGACCCCCAATCTGGCCCGGAGATACGGAATCCGGACGACCAAGGGCCTCTTGATCACCGACGTGGACAATAGCAGCGACGCCGCCCGCAAGGGCCTTCAGCCCGGCGACATCATTCTCGAAGTCAACCGGGAAATCGTAACCACCGAGGAACAGTGGGACAGCATCATCAATAAGAAGAAATCGGGAGATGCCCTCCTCCTCCGCATCCGCCATGAGGCCGACGGACAATCGCAAGATCTCATCGTCACCATCAAGATCCCCTAAATGAAGAAATTCACGAAATTCCATTCCCTGGGAAACGATTTTCTCATCATCGACCGGGATGAAGTGACAGAGCTCGCGGATATCGCCGACCTGGCCCGCAAGATCTGCGAGCGCCACACGGGGGTGGGCGCCGACGGATTGCTCGTGATTTCGGTCACCGACAAGCCTCGGGGCATCGTCAGCTTCCGGATCTTCAACGCCGATGGGTCCGAAGCCGAAATATCCGGCAACGGGCTGCGCTGCGCCGCGGCCTTCCTTTATGACCAGAAGAAGATCGAAACGGCCAAGATCCTGTTCCAGACGACCGCCGGCGATCGCGAATGCGAGCTGGTCGAAGAACAAGAGTGTCGATACTTGATCAAGATCGATCTCGGCGCGCCCCGGCTGACGTCGCGAGAGATCCCTTTCGACGACGGTTCGTTCCATGAGCGGATCATCGACTATCCCCTCATGATCAATCAGAGGGTCTATCCGATCACGGTCGTCTCCATAGGCAACCCGCATTGCGGCGTATTCGTCGACCGCTTCCCGGCCCGCATCGAATGGCACGAGATCGGCCGGGAAATCGAACGCCACCCGTTCTTTCCCAACCGGACGAACATCGAGTTCATCCGGGTGCACAACCGCAAGGAGATCGAGGTTCTCTTCTGGGAACGCGGGGTCGGCGAGACGCTGTCCTCGGGCAGCGGTTCGACGGCGGCCGCGGTGGCGTCGATCCTGAAAAATTATACGGACAAAAAAGTCACGGTCAAAACCAGCATGGGCCAGGTCCTCGTCGAATGGGAAAAGGACAAGGTCTTCCAGACGGGGCCGGCCGAGTTCGCCTTCACCGGCTCATTCATGTTCAAATAAGAGGATCGTTTATTTCCCCTTCTTCAGCGCCCGGGCGAAGACTTCTTTGATTTCGTCGACGAAAATGAACTCCATCTCCTTGGCGATGACTTTGGGGATGTCGATGAGGTCTTTTTTATTGGCCGCCGGCAGGATCATCTTTTTCACGCCCGCCCTCTGAGCGGCCAGCACTTTTTCCTTCACCCCGCCGATCGGAAGCACGTGCCCCCGGAGCGTGATCTCGCCGGTCATGGCCACGTCCCAGCTGATCTTTCTGCTGGTGCAGACCGAGATCAGCGCGGTCGCCATCGTGATGCCGGCTGAAGGGCCGTCCTTGGGAATGGCGCCCTCGGGAATATGGATATGGAAATCGTTCTGGGAAAAGATCTTGATGTCGATCCCGAGCTCCTTGGCATGGGCGCGAGCGTAGCTGAGCGCCGCATGGGCGGACTCTTTCATGACGTCCCCCAGAGACCCGGTGAGGAGCAGGCCCCCCTTTCCTTTCATCTTCGTCGCTTCCACGAAGAGCACTTCTCCCCCGGCTTCCGTCCAGGCCAGGCCCGTGGCCACGCCGACCTGGTCCTTCTTCTGGACCTGGTCCCTGAAGATCTTGGGCGGACCGAGATAAGCTTCGACATTCTGCGACGTGATCTTGTTCATTCGCCGCTTGCCTTCGGCCACCTTGCGCGCGATTTTCCGGCAGACCGCCGCAAGTTCCCGCTCGAGGTTCCGCACCCCGGCCTCCCGCGTATAAAGGGAGATGATCTTCTTGATCGCGCCGATCGTCAGCTGGATGAGCTTGGACGTCAGGGCGTTTTCCCTGATCTGCTTGGGAACGAGGTGTTGGACGGCAATCTCGAGCTTTTCCTCTTCCGTGTACCCCGGAAGCTGGATGACTTCCATCCGGTCCCGGAAGGCCGGTTGGATCGGATCGAGAAGATTCGCCGTCGTTATGAACATGACCTTGGACAGGTCGAACGGCACGCCGAGATAGCTGTCCCGGAACGAATAGTTCTGCTCCGGGTCCAGGACTTCGAGCAGGGCCGAGGAGGGGTCGCCGCGAAAATCGGCGCCGATCTTGTCCACCTCGTCCATCATGAAAACGGGGTTATTCGATCCGGCCCGCCGCAAACCCTGGATGATGCGGCCGGGGAGCGCGCCGACATACGTCCGGCGATGGCCGCGGATTTCAGCCTCGTCGCGAACGCCGCCGAGCGAGATGCGGATGAACTCCCGGCCGAGGGCCCGGGCGATCGATTTGCCGAGGGACGTTTTTCCGACGCCCGGAGGTCCGACAAAACAGAGAATGGGACCTTTGATCTTTTTCGACAGGGTCCGAACCGCCAGGTATTCGAGGATTCGCCCTTTCACTTTGTGCAGACCGTAATGGTCTTCATCGAGGATCCGCTTGGCCTTCTTCAAATCGAGATTGTCAACGGTGCTTTTGTTCCAGGGCAGGGCGACCATCCAGTCCAGGTAATTGCGCACGACGGTCGTTTCGGCCGACTCGGGATGCATCTGGGCCAGGCGGCTGATTTGCTTTTCGAGCTCCTCGCGGACTTCATCGGAGACCTTGAGCTTTTTCAAGATATCCTGGTAGCCTTTGATCTCTTCCTGGAGCTCGTTGCCTTCGCCGAGCTCCTTTTGGATCGCTTTCATCTGCTGCCGCAGGAAATACTGGCGCTGGAGCTTGTCCATTTCGCCTTTCGCCTCGGTGCTGATGCGCGACTGGACGTCCAGGATTTCCAACTCCTTGGCCAGGAGCTCGTAGACTTTTTTCAGACGCTGGACGGGGTTCGT
>Ga0187886_1000420_pt1 | contig 51777 bp, 49 predicted proteins | sample June2016WEW_20_1_FD_133001 | JGI IMG/M metagenome (GOLD analysis project Ga0187886, IMG submission 133001) | Peatland microbial communities from SPRUCE experiment site at the Marcell Experimental Forest, Minnesota, USA - June2016WEW_20_150 | ecosystem: Environmental > Terrestrial > Soil >... | reverse complement strand
AGGCCATTCGCTGCGTCAAGCGCATGCTCTGCCGCCGCCTCTACCGACTCATGGTCGAGGAGGGATCCTTCTGTGAGGCTTGACAACCATAGAAGCGTCCCACGGGGCGTAGCACGGTATCGAGAAAAGACGCTCGGAAAAGTGCCGACTTCGTGCCGAAACAACACAGCCTCGTCGAGCGCGGCCAGACGGCGGAGCGCTTCTTTTCGCCAGGCGCTTTAAACGGCCTTGACCGCAGCGATCAGCTTGATGATCGAGTCCTTGGCGTCGCCGAAGAGCATCGACGTCTGGGGCTCGTAGAAGAGATGGTTCTCGATTCCGGCGAAGCCGGGATTCATCGAGCGCTTGAGGACGACGACGGCCTTCGACTTGTCGACGTCGAGGATCGGCATGCCGTAGATCGGGCTCGACTTGTCGGAGCGGGCGGCCGGGTTGACGACGTCGTTGGCGCCGATCACGAGCGAGACGTCGGTCTGCGGGAACTCCGGGTTGATCTCGTCCATCTCCTTGAGCTGCGTGTAGGGCACGTTCGCCTCGGCCAGGAGCACGTTCATGTGCCCAGGCATGCGCCCGGCGACGGGGTGTATTGCGTACTCGACGTTGACGCCGCGCGCGGTGAGGAGATCGGCGAGCTGGCGGACGTCGTGCTGGGCCTGGGCGACCGCGAGTCCGTAGCCGGGGACGATGACCACCTTGTGCGCATAGGAGAGCATGATCGCCACGTCGGCGGCGGTTGTGGCGCGAACCGTCAAGCCCTCGCTCGAGGCGCTTGCCGGTTCGCCGGTCTGGATCTGGCCGAAGGCGCCGAAGATGACGTTCGCCAGTGAGCGGTTCATCGCGCGGCACATCATCAGCGTCAGCAGCGAACCGGAGGAGCCGACGAGCATACCGCTGACGATCAGGACGTCCTGGCGCAGCTCGAAGCCGGCCGCCGAGGCGGAGATGCCGGTGAAAGCGTTGAGCAGAGAGATCACGACCGGCATGTCGGCGCCGCCGATCGGCAGCACGAAGAGAACGCCGAAGGCGAGCGCGGCGGCGATCTCGATCAAGAGCAGCCAGATGAGCTGGTAGCTGTGACCGCCGAGGATGATCGCTCCCGCCGTGACACCGATCAGGAGGATGAGGATGTTGCCGATCCTCTGGCCGCGCCAGACGATCGGGCGGTCGCCGACCAGGCCCTGCAGCTTGCCGAAGGCGATCATGCTGCCGGCGAAGGAGATGCTTCCGATCAGCGCCGAGATGATGATCGCGACCGACTCGTTGAGGATTATGCGACCGGGAGCGCCGGCTTTCTCGTGGAACTCGACCAGTGCGACCAGGGCCACCGCGCCGCCGCCGACGCCGTTGAACAGCGCCACCATCTGCGGCATCGCGGTCATCTTCACCTTGCGCGCGCCGACCCAGCCGATCGTGCTTCCGACGATGGCGCCTGCCGCGATGATCGCGTAGCCAATGCCATAGAAGTGTTTCTGCGCCAGCGTCACGGCGATGGCGAGCGCCATGCCGACGGCTCCGAGCTGATTACCCAGGCGCGCGTGCTTCGGAGAAGAGAGGAACTTGAGCGCCAGGATGAACGAGATGATCGTCGGCAGGTAGGCGAGTGTCGTCAGATTGGCGCTCACTCGGCTACTTCCCCTTGAACATCTCGAGCATGCGATCGGTGACCGCAAACCCGCCGACGACGTTGGCGCTGGCCAGGACGACGGCGAAGAAGCCGACCACCTGGGCAAGTGTGGAGTGGAGATTCGCGCCGGCGATCAGGATAGCGCCCACGATGACGATGCCGTGGATCGCGTTGGTGCCTGACATTAGAGGTGTGTGCAGGAGCGTCGGCACCTTGGAGATCACCTCGATACCGAGGAAGATCGCCAGAATCAGCACTGTTAGCTCAGCCAGGAAGACGGCCGTGTTACCGCTCACGATTTCTTCTCCTTCTTCCGAGTGACGCAGGCGCCCTCGATGATCTCGTCTTCGAAATTGAGTTTGAGCTCGCCGTCCTGAACCAGCAGTCCGAGCAGCGAGGCGACGTTCCGCGCATACAGCTGGCTGGCATGGAAGGCCATCTCGCTTGGCAGATTGGTCAGGCCGACGACAGTGAGGCCGTCCTTCTCGACGATCTTGCCGGGCACGGTCAGCGCACAGTTGCCGCCGTTCTCGGCGGCGAGATCGACGATCACCGAACCGGGCCGCATCGCCAGGGCCGCCTTGGCGGGGATCAGCTTCGGTGCCGGGCGGCCGGGTACGAGCGCCGTGGTGATGATGACGTCGAAATCGGGGATGCGCTTCTCGAGCTCGGCCTGCTGCTTCTTCCGCTGCGCCGCGGTGAGCTCTTTCGCGTAGCCGCCCGCGGTCTCCTCGCCGACGACGCCGAGGTCGAGGAAGACGCCGCCGAGGCTCTCGATCTCCTCTTTCACGGCCGGGCGGATGTCGAAGGCCGATACGACGGCGCCGAGGCGGCGGGCGGTTGCGATCGCCTGCAGTCCGGCGACGCCGGCGCCGATCACGAGCACCTTGACCGGTGCGATCGTGCCGGCTGCCGTCATCAACATCGGGAAGAGCTTCGGTATGCGGTCGGCGGCGATCAGCACGGCCTTGTAGCCGGCGACGGTCGCCTGCGAGGAGAGCGCGTCCATCGATTGGGCGCGGGTGATGCGCGGGACCGACTCCATCGCAAAACCGGCGACTCCGCGCTTGGCCAGCGCGTCGATTCCTTTCTGATCGGTGAGAGGCTGCAGGAAGCCGATCAAGACCGCGTCCTTCTTCAGCAGCTTGACCTCGGCGGCGCTCGGCTGGGCGACCTTGGCGACGATGTCGGCGCCGAAGGCTTCCTTGGCGGTGGCGAGCTTGGCGCCCGCCGCTTTATAGGCCTCGTCGGTGAAGGCGGCTGCGGTTCCGGCGCCCTTTTCGACTACGACTTCGAGGCCCTGCGCGGTCAGCTTGGCAACGACCTCGGGGACAAGGGCGACACGCGCCTCGCCGGCAGCCGTTTCCTTGGGGACTCCGATCTTCACGGCGCCGAACGATAGCGGAAAGGAGCAGAGCGTCCGGTCGAACCGGCTTTTAATAGCCATGCGGGTTTCGTGCAAGTCAGAATCGCCCAAGTCGTTTTCGATCTCGATGATTTCGATTAGCTCGAGACATACGAGAGCTGCCCGTTCGAGGAAGAAGGAAACCGCGGCGGCGATCCTTCGAGTGGTGAGTCTGGCGGCTAGAGAGAGAGAAGCTCGCGCACCCGCGCAATGACCTCGTCGGCGAACTCGGTCGTCCCGCTCGCGCCGCCGAGATCGGCGGTGCGGATTCCGTCGTGGATCGCGTTGAGGCAGGCTTTGCGGATCGCGTTGCCGGCCCTTTGCATCGTCGCGTCGCCGTGCGCGAGTAGCGCCGCGCCGGCCAGGATCATCGCCAGCGGATTGGCCATATCCTTACCCGCTAAAGAGGGAGCTGTTCCATGCGCTGCCTCGGCCATCAGGCGCCTCGGAACGTAGTTCTCGTCGAGCGCGGCAACCAGCGACTCGGCGCCGGCTATCGACCCGAACATCGGCAGCACCAGATCGGAGAGGATGTCGCCGTCGCGGTTGAGCGCCGGGATGACGAGCGGCTCGCCCTCGGCGGCGAGAAGAAGCGCAAAGGTGGCATCGATCAACTGTGGGTCGTAGGGAACATCGGGGTGCCGTTTAGACGCCTCGTCGAGCTCCTCCTTGAACATCCCTTCGTAGACAGGACTGACCGTGTATTTGGGACCGCCGAAGACGGCCGCCTTCATGTCTTCGGCCTCGCGGAAGGCGAACTCGGCAACGGCGTGGCAGACGCGGCGCTCGATCCGCTCCGTCCGGCACGCGACCTCGGTATCGCCTTCGCCCTCGCGCCACTCCTCGGCGCCGTAGGCGTCGCCGACCGCCATCCTCACCACTGCGATCGGCGCGTGTACCCCGGCGATTGGGGTGACTCCGGGGATGCGCCGGCCGGTGCGGACGATCACTTGGGCGCCGATCTTCTCACGCAGGATCCTGTTCGGGGAGCCGACGTCACTCGGCTTCTCGGGCGTGATCGTCGGTGCTTTCAGGCCCAGACCGAGCTCGCGGATGGCTGCCGCGGCCTCCGAGACGACGGCGTTCCCGGTCGCCCTGCGGTTGGCGAGCGAAAGATCGAAGCGCTGCAACTCGAGCTCGATCCCGATCGCGTCGGGCGCGAGTACGCGTAGCGCCTGCTCGAGCAACTCCTGCCCGGTTTCGTCGCCCTCGAGAACTGCGAGAGATCGCTTCTCCATGCTGGCAATCGTAGCCGCCAGCGACGAAAGGGCTGCACGCTAGTCATTTTTCAGGGCACGGAAGGTCATAAAAGAGCCGGATGATTTTTTCTTGCGTCCGCTCTCTCTGGATTTGATCCGCGTCGCAGCATCGCTCACGCTTTGCGCGCCTTTGCTTCCACCGGCGGTAAGTTGCGAATGGTGCCAAAGCAGAGGTTTCTTTTTCTTCTCCCGAGCCAATAGGTATCCGGATCATTCACCAGCGTCTCGCTACCTTATGTGAAAAGCAGAACTCGCTCTATCACAGACTCCCATTCATCACTGAGAAGAAGTATTCCCTTTCGAGTACGTATTCATGTACGATAAAGGCGTAGTTCCCGAAAAGTAGGAGGATTTCGTGGCCCGGAAAACCGTGCTCGTGTGCGACAACTGCAGTAAGGAGATCGACGAAGGAAAGGGCGCGACGCTTCGTCTGACGTATGCCGATGCGCGGCGTGGCGCGAAGCAGGCCGACCTTTGCGAGGTCTGCGCTCAGGATATGCCGGGACATGCGACCGCCCGTCGCGGCCGCCGCCCGAAGAGCGCCGCGTAGCGGCTGCCTCACACAGGTGTAGGCGAGGGGCGGGAAACCGTCCCTCGCTTTTATTATTGGCCGTTCCTGCTCGAGAGCGGATACCGGTCGTGGCGTGGCGGGCGCGGACTACGATGAGCCGGTGCCGCTGAGTCTTCTCGTCGGACCCGCCAATGCCGGCAAGGTCGAGCAACTGCTCGAGCGATTCCGCGACGAGATCGAGCGGCGGCCGTTCCTGGTCGTCCCCAATGTCGGCGACATCGAGCGCAGCCAGCGTGACCTTCTGCGCCGCTCGCCGGCGCTCCTCTCCGGCCGGGTCGGGACCTTCGACGATCTCTTCCGCGAGCTGGCCGCGGGGGCTCCCGGACGGTGCCGCCTCGGCGACAGCGAGCGCCGCTTCGTCGTACGCTCGCTGCTGGCCGAGGCGAAGCTCGATTCCTTCGCCCGGTCGGCGCGTTTCGGCGGCTTTCTCGATGCTTTGGTCGAGGGTTTCGTCGAGCTCGAATCGGCTCTGATCGAGCCCACCAAGGTCGAGGGCGAGCTGGGGTCGCTCTACTCCCTCTATCTGGCCGAGCTCGAGCGCCTCGATCGTGCCGATCGCGAGCTGGAGCGCTGGCTCGTGACCGATCGCCTGGCCGGAGAGCTGGACGGCTGGCCCTCCGAGCGCCCGCTCTTCGTCTACGGCTTCGAGGATCTGAGTGGCGCGCAGTGGCGGTTGCTGGACGCGCTCGCCGCTCGCGCCGAGGTGACCGTTGCACTTCCCTACGAGCCGGGCCGGGCAGCCTTCGCCGCGCTTGCCCGCACCCAGGAGGAGCTCGCCCGCCGGGCTCCTGGGCGCATCACCGAGCTGCCTCCACGCTCCGGCGAGTACGCCGCGCCAGCACTGGCGTTCGTCGAGCGCAACCTGTTCGAGCCCGGAGCCGCGACGGCGTCGCCCACGGATGGAGCGATCCGCTTCCTCGAGGCCTCGGGAGCCCGCGCCGCCTTCGAGCTCGTCGCCGAGGAGGCGCTGGCGCTGCTCAGAGAGGGAGTGGAGGCGGAGGAAATAGCGGTCGTCTGCCCTTCGCTTGAGCGCCAGCGCGCACCGCTCGAGACCGCCTTCTCGGGCTTCGGGCTTCCCTATGTGCTCGAGGGCCGTGTCCGTCTCGGTCAGATTCCCTTCGGCCACGCCCTCTGCGGGCTGCTTCGCTTCGTCTGGGCCGAGGGCGAGCGCCGCGATCTCTTCTCCTTCCTGCGCTCGCCTTACTCGGAGCTGACGCGGTCGAGCGCCGATTTCCTTGAGGGGAGGCTGCGCGGCCGCGCCGTGCACACCCGCGCCCGGATCGAGTCGGAGCTGGCCTCGCTCAGAGGCGGCCAGCAGATCGGCGATCTGGAAGCGCTGGCGGAGGCCGCCTCGCCGCTCGAGGCTGTGCGCGGGCTTCTGCCGCTGATGCTGCGCCGCGCCTACGGGCTCGAGAATCCGCCCGTCGCCGAGCGAGCGCGGCTAGACCTGCGTGCCGCAGACAGCGTGCGCTCGCTGCTCGAGGAGCTGGACGACTGGCAGGAGTTGAGCGACCGAACGGTTTCGCGGGAGGATCTCCTGGCCGCGCTCGAGCGCTCGCCGGTGCGGCTGGGCTCGGCAGGTGAGCCGGGCCGGGTCGTGATCAGCGATCTCCTACAGGTGCGCGCGCGGCGGTTCCGCGTCGTCTTTCTGCTTGGGCTCGAGGAGGGCACCTTCCCGCGCCGGGCCTCGCGGCAGCAGCTCCTTGGCGAGGAAGCGCGTGAACGGCTGGAGGCGCACGCGGCCGCACCTCCGCCCGCCGACGAGCTCGAGCACGATCGCTTCCTTTTCTACAACGCCTGCACGCGCGCCTACGAGCGGCTCTACCTCGTGCGCGAGTCGGCCAACGAGGAGGGCTCCCCGCGTCAGGCGAGCCCCTTCTGGGAGGAGTTGCGCGAGCTCTTCGACTCCGCCGATGTCGAGCGCTGGACGAAGCGCAGGTCGCTCTCGAAGCTGGTCTGGGAAGAGGTCGGCGCGGCGCCGAGCGAGCGCGAGCGGCTGCGCTCGCTGGTGGCGCTCGCCTCCTCGGAGCTACCCCGCGCCCGCGCACTCGCCCGGGCGAACGGCTGGGAGCGCCAGCTCGAGCGCGCGCTCGGCGCCTTCGAGCGGCCGACTGTGCTCCGAAACCCGGCCGTGCTCGAGGAGTTCCGGGCGCGCACCACCTTCTCGGTCACCGAGCTCGAAGCTTTCGGCGGCTGCTCGGCGATGTGGCTGGTCGAACGGATCGTCTCGCCGCGCGAGATCGACGGTGAGGTGGACGCGAAGCTGCGCGGCTTGGTCGCCCACCAGGTCCTCTACCGCTTCTACTCGGGACTGCCCAAGCGGCTCGGTACCGAGAAGGTCGAGCCGGACAAGCTCGATCGGGCGCTGGAGTTCCTCGGCGAGTGCCTGAGTGAGGCGATCACGAGTCAGGTACGGCTGGAGCTGGACGAGCTCGAGCGCCGCGAGCTCGAAGCCGGGCTCCAGCGCGACCTCGAGCACTTCGTTCGCAGCGAGGCCGTCTCGCCGCTGCCGCTCGTGCCGAGACGCTTCGAGATCGCTTTCGGCACCGAGCGCTCGGCCGCAGAGCTACGCCGCGGCCTCGATCTCGGTGGCTTCTCGCTCTCGGGAAAGATCGACCGCATCGACCTCGACCCGTTCGCCGCCCGCGGCCTCGTCCAGGACTACAAGTCGGGCAAGACCGCTCACTCGGCCGCCCAGATCGAGTCGGAGCTGAAGCTGCAGCTGCCGCTCTACGTGCTCGTCCTGCGCGACCTGGTCGGGGTCGAGCCGCTCGGCGGCATCTACCGGGCGCTGGCGGGGGAGCGGCCGGCGCGCGGGCTGTTGCGCCTGGAGGCGAAGGAAGACGGTGTACCCGGCTTCGTCACTAACGACTACCTCGAGGAGGAGCCGTTCTGGGGCAAGGTCGAGTGGGCGGCGGCGAGTGCGCGCGACTTCGTCGTACGGATCCGTGCCGGCGACGTACGCCACGATCCGCTCGGGCGCGAGCTCGGCCCGGGCTCGAAGAACGTGTGTCCGAGCTGGTGCCAGCTGGCGCCTCTGTGCCGGGTGCCGAGACGATGAACGTGCGCAGCCCCAATCCCGAGCAGCGCCGGGCGATCGAGGCCTCCGGAGTCGTCTTCGTCTCGGCCGGCGCCGGCACAGGCAAGACGACGGTTCTGGTCGAGCGCTTCTGCCGGGCGGTGGTCGAGCGCGGGCTTCCGGTCGATTCCCTGCTCGTCATCACCTACACCGACCGTGCCGCGGGCGAGCTGCGCTCGCGTATCCGCTCGACTCTGCACGAGCGCGGCCGCCACGATCTCGCCCGCGAGCTCGACGGAGCCTGGATCTCGACCATTCATGGCTTCTGCAGCCGGCTGCTGCGTCAGAACGCGGTCGCCGCCGGAGTCGACCCGCACTTCCGCGTGCTCGATGCCGAGCAGGCGCTGGTGCTCGCGCGCGAAGCCTTCGGCGCCGCTCTGGAGGAGTTCTGCGCGGACGGCGATCAGACCCGGACGGCCTTTCTCGTCTCCTACGGGCGGGCGGGCCTGCGGCGGATGATCATCTCCACCTACGAGACGCTGCGCTCGGCCGGGCGCCCGCTCCGGCTCGAGCTCGATGCGCTGCCCGAGCGCGGCGAATGCGAAGCGGCCCTGCGGGTCGAGGCCGAGGCGCTCAGCGCCGACTCCAAGGCCCCCGAGCAGACGAAGGTCACGGCCCGCGAGCTGCTCGACCTGCTGGACGAGCATCCTCCCGACGAGCAGCTGCTCGATCTCGACGAGTTCCGCCTCAGAGTCAAGAAGGCGGCCGGCTACGAGCAGGCGCGGCTCGCGCTCGAGCAGTACGCCTGGGATCTGCTGGCGCTCGCCGACCGCGATCTGATCGAGGAGCTGTTACGACTATTCGAGCGCACCTACCGGGCCGCCAAGGACGCCGCCTCGGCGCTCGACTTCGAGGATCTGCAGCTCTACGCCCGCGATCTGTTGCGTGACGACCGGGACGTGCTCGAGCGCGAGCGGTCGCGCTTCCGCTCGCTGCTCGTGGACGAGTTCCAGGACACCAACAGGCTTCAGTGCGAGCTGATCGATCTGCTCGCGGGCGAAGTTGGCGCGACCTCCTCGGCAGGTGCGGGTGGAGTCGAGGAGCTGTTCTTCGTCGGCGACGAGTTCCAGTCGATCTACCGCTTCCGCCACGCCGATGTCGACGTTTTCCGCGAGCGCCGCGCGCAGACGAGCGGCGTTCTCGATCTGACGCTCAACTATCGCTCGCGCCCGGAGGTGCTGAACGCCGTTAACCACCTCTTCGCGTCCGACTTCGGCGACGACTATCGCCCGCTTGCCGCGGCGGCGGAGTTCCCCCCGCTGAACGGCCCTGCCGTCGAGGTGCTCGTGACCGACAAGCCCAGCTATGCGGGCTCGGACCTCGACTGGCGCCGGGCCGAGTCGCGCCACATCGCCGCGCGCGTACAGGAGCTGGTGGCAAGCGGCGAGGCGGCCCCGGGAGAGATCGTCCTCCTCTTTGCGGCGGGCACCGACTCCGAGCTCTACGAGCAGGAGCTGCGCTCGCTCGGGCTTCCGACTTACCGAGCCACCGGGCGCGGCTACTACGGCCAGCAGCAGGTGCTCGACCTGCTCGCCTATCTGCGCCTGCTCCACAACCGCTACGACGACGAGGCGCTCTACACGGTGCTCGCCTCGCCCTTCGTCGGTGTCTCGAACGACGCGCTGGTACTGCTGCGCCGCGCCGCCCCTCGCCGTCCGCTCTTCAGCGGGCTCGAGCGCGGCCTTCCGCCTGGCCTGATCGAGGACGACGTGCGCCTCTTCCGCGCCTTCCGCCAGCGTTACGATCGCCTGGCGGCGGCGTCCGACGTGCTCTCGCTCGAACAGCTCTGCGAGCAGATCGTCAGCGAGCACGACTACGACCTGGCGCTGCTGGCCCAATGGGACGGGCGCCAACGCTACGCGAACGTGCGCAAGCTGGCGCGAATGGCGCGCTCGTTCGAGGAGCTGCGCGGGCCCGACATCGAGGGCTTCGTTCGTTTCGTGACCGATCTCGGCGCCGCCGGCGCCTCGGCCCAGGAGGCTCCCGCCGAGGAGGAGGGCTCCGACTCGGTGCGTCTGCTCACGATCCACGCGGCCAAGGGGCTGGAGTTCAAGGTGGTCGTCGTCGCCGACGCCGGTCGCGGCAGCCCGTACCCCTCCGCCGACGAGATCCTCTGCCTGGCCGACGGGCGTTTCGGCTTCCGCGTCGCCGATCCCAGCGGCGGCAGGCGTCGCCCGGCGCTCGGCTACGAGCTGGTGCGCGAGACCGACGCCGCCCAGGAGGAGGCCGAGCGGCGGCGCCTCTACTACGTCGCCATGACGCGGGCGATCGAGCGCCTGATCGTCTCGGGCGCGATCGACCAGGAGCGCAGCGCCGATGTCCGCAGCCCGATCGGATGGGTGCTCGAGCGCCTGGGCACGGACGTGCTCGCGCCGGATGCGGACGAGCTTCAGGAGATCGCCTGTGGCGAGTCGAAAGTGCTCGTTCGCATCGATCGCTTCCGACCCTCGAGCGAGGAGCCCATCGCCGAGAAGAGCTTCGAGGGAGGTACCGGCGACCAGCTCTCGCTCTTCCAGCAGGGGCTTGCGCCTACCCCCGAGCCGGTCCCGGTGCCGGAGCCACTGGAGCCGCTCGCGCAGATTCCGGTTCCGCCGCTGCACAAGCCGCGCCGGCTTTCCTACAGCGCGCTCCGCCAGTTCGAGAGCTGTTCCTACCGCTACTTCGCCGAGCGCGTCTGCGGTATGAAGCCGCTGCCGCGCCAGCCTGCACCCGGCGAGGGCGCCGGGCTCGCCGCCGTCGATCTCGGCAGCGCCGTGCACGAGCTGCTGGAGGGAATCGATCTGACGGCTCCCAGGTCGCCCGAACGCGGCGAGCTCGCACGTAGCGTGCGCTCGCGCTACCCGACCGCCACGAGCGAGGACCTGGATCGGATCGAGCGTCTGGTCTCGAGCTATTGCGACTCGGAGCTGGCCGGGCGCGTGGCGAAGCTGCCCCGGCTCGAGGCGGAACTCCCCTTCGTCTTCGAGCAAAGCGGGGTGCTTGTGAACGGCTTCCTCGACGTCGTCTCGCTCGGCGACGGCACGGCCTTCGTGCTCGATTACAAGACCAACCTGCTCGACAGGAGCGCCGAGGAGATAGTCGAGAGCGAGTACCGGCTGCAGCGTCTCGTCTACGCGCTCGCCTGCCTGCGCGCCGGCTACGAGGAGGTGGAGGTCGTCTACGCCTTCCTCGAGAGCGCGGACGCCGCCGTCGGTACGACCTACGGTGCCGCGGACGCGGCGGAGCTCGAACGGGAGCTGGGCGAGGCGATCGAGCGAATCGAGCGGGGCGAGTTCACGCCGACCCCAAGTGCGTTCGTCTGCTCGGACTGCCCGGCGAACGGCGTCGTCTGCGCCGGGATGGATCTACCCGGCGCCCCTCCGAGGCGTGCCGCCGTGCCCGCGGAGGGATAGGACACCCGTGCCGCGCGACTACACGGTCGAGGCTCGGCGCCGGATCACACCGGCCAAGAAACGAATCGAGCCGTTGATCGAACGGCTTTCGGTCGAACACGCGGACGCGAAGATCGCACTTCGCTTCGATAGCGACTTCGAGCTCCTGATCGCCGTGATGCTCTCGGCCCAGACCACCGACGTCAACGTCAATCGCGTCGTAGAGCGCCTCTTCTGCAAGTACCGCAGCCCGGAGGACTACCTCGCAGTTCCGACTTCGGAGCTGGAGCGCGACATCTACGCCACCGGCTTCTACCGCCAGAAGGCGCGCTCGATCCAGGGCTCGATGCGGATGCTTGTGGAGGAGTACGACGGTCGCGTTCCGCGCACGATCGAGGAGCTCGTGCGTCTGCCCGGAGTCGCTCGCAAGACCGCCAACGTCGTCGCGGCCGAGCTGGGAGAGGCGCAGGGGATTGTCGTCGACACCCACGTCCGTCGCCTGGCGCAACGGCTCGGCCTCACCCGCGAGCAGGATCCGGTCAAAATCGAGCGAGATCTCGTGAAAATCGTACCGCGCGAGCACTGGCGCCTGTTCCCGCACCTTCTGATCTGGCACGGCCGCCGCGTCTGCGCCGCCAGGCGCCCAGCTTGCGAGCTCTGCGTCGTCTCGAATCTGTGCCCGTCCCGCCGGGTTTAGGGAACTCGGTCAGGCGCCGGCCTGGCGACGAGAAGCAGAATCGGCACAGAGTTGGCACATCGAGGGGGGCTTTTCGTCTCGTCGGGACGGTACCTTGGGACGACCCCGCGGGCGGGTGGCTCGGTGGCGGGCGCAGTGAGAAGTGCCGTCGCGACCCAATCAATGGTTCTTCACCGAGGCGAGCTCGCGCTCTCGCTTGCGCCGATCGGCACGACCAGGAAAACTGAGCGCCCATGGACGGCTCGACGCTCGCGTTTCTCGGCATCGCGGCGCTGCTGGTGGTCACGCCCGGCGCTGACATGGCGCTCGTCGCCAAGAACGGTCTCGCGCACGGGAAACGAGCCGCGATCGCGACGGCGCTCGGCGTCAACCTCGGCGGCGTGATCTGGACGCTGGCGGCGGCGCTTGGAGTCGCGGCGTTCGTGCGCAGCTCGGCCACGGCCTTCAACACGCTTCGCATAGCGGGCGCTGTCTACCTCTTCTACCTCGGTCTTCAGGCGCTCTGGGGGTCTCGCCACCGCGGTGAACGTGAGCCGGAGTCGGCGCGGACACAAAAGCCACGAAGCAGCCGTACCGCCTTTCGCCAGGGCGTAGTCAGCGATCTGCTCAACCCGAAGATCGCCGTCTTCTACACGAGCCTGATTCCCCAGTTCGTCGCGCCGGGCCAGTCCATCTTTGCCAGGTCGCTGGTGCTCGGCGGGCTGTTCGATCTGATGGCGATCGTCTGGCTCTTCTCCTACGCCTGCCTGGTGGCGAAGGCGGGTGCCGTCTTACGCCGGCCCAGCGTCCGGCGCCGGCTCGAAAGGCTCACCGGGACGGTGCTGATCGCCCTCGGCCTGCGCCTCGCGGCCGAGCGGCGCTAAGCCTGTTTGGATCGCTAGGAACCGTTCGCCGGCGACAGCGCCACCAGCAGCCCGCCGTCATCGTCATAGGCCGGGAAGAAATCGCAGACGACGGACTTCTCGTGCCCGCTTCGCGCCTTCATCGTCATCGGCTCGCCCAGGCGCCGCACACCCCACTCGAGCGCCAGCGCCACAGGGTCCTGATCGCCGGCGGCCTTTAGCCCCAGCCCCTCGCGCACATCGCGCCCGAGCAGGTCCGCCTCCCCGAAGCCGCTCAGCTCGAAGACGCCACGCCCGATCGCGAGCACGCGCCCTTCCTGGTCGCAGGTGACGAACCCCGTATTCGGGCCCGGGTAGTAGTCCTCCATCAGCTCGAAGAGGAAGCCGAAGCCGCAGCTGCGGCAGGCGACCGGCTCGCCGGAAAGGCCCTCGACGCCGTCGACGTCGACCGAGCGCTGCTTGCAGTTGGGGCAGATGAAGAGGGGCATGAGCGGATCGTATCGGCAGCGGCGCTGTCTGAGGGACGCCTAGACCGGGGCGGGCTTCCGGGGGCGCTTCGCTTGTCGTAGTTCCGGCACGGAGTCGTTACACATGCGTGCGGGTTTCGCGGGTAGGCTCGCAGCGGGGAGGAGGCCGGGTGTGCCATAACAAAGGCGATCGGAAGAGCTCGACGCCGGTAGCCGTCCATCTTCTGCCTTGACTTGCTCCGTCGGCAAGGTACTATGTAGCGCATAGTAGACCAGGGAACCCTTTCGCAGCTTCGCCGGGGCGTAATCGAGTACTGCGTCCTGGCGCTGCTTCGCGACGGCGAGCGCTACGGCTTCGATCTGGTGCGCACGCTGAGCGAGGTTCCGGGCATGGTCACGAGCGAGGGAACGCTCTATCCGCTTCTTAGCCGCCTCCGCCGCGCCGGTGTGGTCGAGACGAGCTGGCGCGAATCCCCCTCGGGCCCGCCCAGGCGCTACTACCGTCTCACCGCCTCCGGCCGTGCCGTGCTCGAGGCCTTCACCGGCGAGTGGGCGAGCTTCCGCGACGCCGTCGACCACTTCCTCAACCAGGAGAAAGCCGCATGAACGACTCCACGCTTCACCCGCTCGCTCGCGACTACTTGAAGCGCCTGAAGAAGGCCGCCCGGAGCCTGCCCCGCGCCCGGCGCACCGAGCTGATCGGAGAGATCGAGGCGCATCTGGGCGAGGCTCTTCCGGCCGGCGCGAGTGAAGCCGAGGCGCTGAACGTGCTCGAGCGTCTCGGCGAGCCCGCAAAGATCGTCGCGGAGGCGGGGCCCGGCTCCGCGACGCAGGAAGCTCGCGCGGGGCTACTCGAGTGGATGGCGATTCCACTTCTTCTCGTCGGCGGTTTCATCGTGGGAATCGGTTGGATCGTCGGCGTGGTGCTGCTCTGGACTTCGAGTATCTGGACGATTCGCGACAAGTTAATCGGGACTCTCGTCGTGCCGGGCGGGCTGGCCACCGCCGCCTTTCTCGTTATCGGTGTAGGGAGCGGGAGTGGGGAGGCGTGCTCGGGCTTTGTGACCACGACACGTGGCCCCCATGGCGTTACGTCCGTAGACAGGGGCAATAGCTGCTCCAGTTCTGGAGGCATCAACTATCTCGCTCTCGCGCTGCTGATCGTGCTCGTCGTGCTGCCGATCCTGACCGCGATCTACCTGGGCCGGCGCGCTACCAGGGCGGAGGCCGCGGCGTGAACGGTTCTTCGCTTCACCCACTCGCCCGCGACTACCTGAAACGCCTGAAGAAGGCCGCCCGGCACCTGCCGCGCGCCCGGCGTAGGGAACTACTCGGAGAGATCGAGGCCCATCTGAGCGAGGCTCTTCCAGCCGGCGCGAGTGAGGCCGAGGCGCAGAACGTGCTCGAGCGCCTGGGCGAGCCCGAGCAGATCGCGGCCGAGGCGGAGTCGGGTTCGGGCGAGCGAGCCGGGACGCGCGAGTGGCTGGCTATCCCCCTCCTGCTCTTCGGTGGTTTCGCACTGATGATCGGCTGGTGCGTTGGCTTCGCGTTGCTCTGGAGCTCGAGGATCTGGACGACGCGCGACAAGTTGATCGGGACGTTTGTCGTCCCTGGCGGACTCGCGACGGTTTTCGTCCTGGCTGGGTTTGCTCTTTCTAGCTCCAGCTCCGGCTCTGGTGGTGTCGTCGTAACTTGCACGAGAAAAGTAGGCGGCGAGAAATGCACCAAAGTGGCCGGTAGCGTGGTCAGTCATTCGGGGCATTCGAACGTTTGGGGGATGGCACTTCTGATTGCACTCCTCGTCCTCCCGTTCCTCACCTCGGCCTACTTGACCTGGCGCGCGAACCGACTGACAACCGCCACGTCCTGACGGGGGCGCTAGAGCCAGCGCTTGCGCCGGAAGTAAACGACCTGGAGGATCGTCGTAGCCGCGATCCAGCCCCAGGCCCACCAGTAGCCGAAGGCCCAGTGGAGCTCGGGGATGTCGCGGAAGTTCTGGCCGTATAGGCCGACGATGAAGGTCGGCAGAAGCAGAATCGAGGCGATCGCGGTCAGCTTCTTCATCACCTCGTTCTGGTCGTTGGCGATCTTCGACTGGCTGTAGTCGCGCACTCCGGCGACCAGGTCACGGGCCAGCTCCAGTCCCTCGCTCGCGCGCAGCAGCTTGTCGTAGGCGTCCTCGAAGTGCAGTTCGATCTCGCGTGTGAACTGGCGCTTGTTGCCGATCTCGATCCGTCCGTCGAGAACGCGGCGGACGGCGTCGCGGGTGGGCGAGAGCGTGCGGCGGACGCGCAGTAGATCGTGCCGGAGCCCCGAGAGCCGGTCGCGGATGACCTCCGCGTGCAGCGTCTCGACCTCCTCCTCGAGCTCGTCGATCTCGTCCTGGAGCGCGTCGATCAGCGAGAGATAGCGCTCTGCGACATCGTCCACGAGTACGTAGACGAGCATCCCGGCCCGCGTCGGCCCCGACTTGGAGAAGTCGTGAATCGCCGAGGGGTCGAAGGGGGCTCCGTCGGGGGGCGTCTTGCGCACCGTGATCACGACCTCGCCGGTAGCGATCAGATCGACCTCCTGGTAGTAGATCCGGTCCTCCTCCGGCACCGCGATCGCGATCAGGAAGATGCCGAAGACGTAGCCCTCGTGCCCCTCCAGCGTCGGCCGTGGCTCGTCCTCGTGCCGGGCGGGGGCTAGCAGGCGCTTGAGCGCGCGGTCGTGCAGGCCGCGCGGCATCGCCTTCTCGAGCTCTTCTCGGCTCGGGTCGAGCAGATCTATCCAGCGGGCGCCGGGCACGGGCTCGAGGCTAGCGCCCACGCCGGTCGGCACCGCCGGAGCGCCGTTGTTTCCCCTGGCGCGAGAGCGGTAAGAGTGATTGCGGTGTTCTTCCGATGATGAAACGCCTGCTCTTGCTCGGGCTCGTCATTCTCGTTCTGGGCGCCGCCGCCGCCTTCACGGCGGCGTGGTTCTCGAGCCCGACACCGGTAGCGCTCGGCAGCCGAGTGGATGTTCGCCTGGATGCGACTCGCGGCAGGGCTGTCCCGCTGTCGAGTGTCGCGCCGATCCTGCGCGAGGCGGTCGTCGCGACCGAGGACGAGCGCTTCTACCACCACCACGGCATCGACATGATCGGCCTCCTGCGTGCTCTTCCCTACGACATCGTTCACCTGTCTGCGGCGCAGGGCGCGAGCACGATCACCGAGCAGGTCACCAAGCTGCTCTACCTCGGTGGGAACGATCACACGCCGTGGCGGAAGCTCGAGGACATGGCCCTCGCACTGAAGCTCGAACGCCGCTACCCGAAGGAACGGATTCTGGGCGCCTACCTGAACAGCGCCTACTTCGGTGAGGGCGCCTACGGTGTGTGGGCGGCGAGCGAGCGCTACTTCGGTATCCCACCGCGAAGACTCGACTCTGCCCAAGCGAGCCTGCTCGCCGGTCTCGTGCAGGCGCCGTCGGCGGATGACCCCTTCCTGCACCCGGCGGCGGCGCGTGAACGCCAGGTCGCCGTGCTGCGGTCGCTCGTGCGAGGCGGCTACCTGACCGGCGAGGAGGCGACCGCCGCGATCGGTCGTCCGCTCGAGCTTCGCGACGGTCGCCTGCTGCCCGCCGTCCATGGGATCGACCTTTCGCCCGGTCCGGCCTTCATCTGGTGGGAGCTGATCTTCGGGGCGTCGCTCGTCGTGCTCGGCGCCGCGGCGGTCTTTATCTCGAAGATGCCGCGTCTCCGCGTCGAGCACGGACTCATCGCCGTTCGCCTGTGCTCGCTTGCGCTCGTTCTCGCGGGTGTGGACGTCGTCGCACGCTCCTTCCGCGTGATCTGACGGTAAACGGGGTCAGATCTTGCAATCCAGCAGCGTCGCAATACGAGGTCCGGCGCGCGTCTCGGCACGGAATCGTCTCGGATACGGATGCAAATTCCGGATAGGCTCGCAGCGGGGAGGAGGCCGGGCGTGCCTTTAAGAAAAGGCGCCAGGGCTCCTCAAATCAGCGCAGGCGCTAGCCAGAGACGGCGGCGCCTCGTGCGGCGTCACGAGAGCCACTCGTTGGCCCGTAGCCCAGCCCAGATGCCGAGGACGCCGCCGATCACGGTGCCGAGCAACGACAAGCCAATTCCGCCCCCGATCAGCATCGGCGCGAGGCCGCCGAGCGTCGAGCCGACGATCATTCCGAATCCCGTCATTGTGCGGGTCATGTGGATGCCCTACCGATCACATGTACGGAGATCGGCCGGTAGAAGACCCGGCTTGAGGAGGAAGTGGGGACGCTACCCGGTTGCCAGTGCCGGATCTGTGTAGAGCGACGTATAGAAGCCCCGGCGTGCGAGCAGCTCGTCGTGCTTTCCCTGCTCGACGACGCGGCCGTGCTCGAGCACCACGATCAGGTCGGCGCCGCGGATGGTCGAGAGCCGGTGCGCGATCACGAAGGCGGTGCGGCCGGACAAAAGCACCTTCAGCGCCTGCTCGATCGTGCGCTCGGTCGAGATGTCCACCGAGGAGGTCGCCTCGTCGAGGATGAGGATGCGAGGGTCGGCGACCAGCGCCCGGGCGAAGGCGACGAGCTGGCGCTGCCCGACCGAGAGCCGCGCGCCGCGCTCCCCGAGCTGGGTGTCGAAGCCGTTCTCGAGCCCCTCGATGAAGTCGAGCGCCCCGACCGCGCGGGCGGCGGCCTCGATCTGCCTGCCCGTCGCGCCCGGCCGGGCGAAGGCGATGTTCTCGCGCACCGTGCCGGCGAACAGGAAGCCCTCCTGCGGCACGATGCCGAGCTGCGAGCGGAGCGAGCGCTGCTCGAGGTCGCGCAGATCGGAGCCGTCGATCGTGATCCGGCCCTCGCTCGGGTCGTAGAAACGGGCGAGCAGCTTGGCGATTGTCGACTTGCCGGCACCGGTGTGGCCGACGAGCGCCACGGTTGTCCCGGCCGGAACCTCCAGGTGTAGGTCGTGCAAGACCTCAGGTAGCTCAGGCCGGTAGCGGAAGCGGACGTGCTGGAAGCGGACGTGGCCGGTCGCGTACTGGAGCTCGCGCGCATCGGGCGCGTCCACCACCTCGGGCTCGGCGTCGAGTACGTCCATGATCTTGTCCAGCGCCGCGGTCGCCGCGATGAAGGTGTTGAACAGCTGCGACAGCTGCTGGATCGGGTCGAAGAAGTACGACAGGTAGTAGATGAAGGCAACCAGCGTGCCGATCGTCACCTGTCCGTGGAAGACGAGCCAGCCGCCGTAGCCGAGCACGATCGCGCTGCCGGCGCCTGAGAGTACGTCGACGAAGGGGAAGTAGATCCCGTTCCAGACGACGGTGCGGTAGTTGGCCTCGCGGTAGCTCTCGTTGAGTGCGGCGAAGTTGCGCACCCGCTCCTGCTCGCGCGTGTAGGCCTGAACGACGCGCATGCCGCCGATGTCCTCGGCGAGCGTGCCGGTGACGTTGCCGATCCGTTCCCTAACGGCGCGGTAGGCGCGCGTTGAGTAGAGGCGGAAGACCGTCGTCGCGGCGAGCATCAGCGGCATCACGGTCAGGGTCGCCAGTGCCAGCCGCCAGTCGAGCACGAACAGGATCGCGGCCGAGCCGACCAGCATCAGCGTGTTCTGGATCAGAGTCGAGACGCCCTCGGTGACGAGCTGGTCGAGCGCCTCGATGTCGTTGGTCATGCGGCTGACGATCACGCCGGTGCGGTTGCGCTCGTAGTAGCCGAGCGAGAGCCGCTGTAGGTGCGCGAACAGCTTGCGGCGCAGGTCGGCGAGGACGCGCTCGCCCACCCAGCCGGTGTAGTAGCTCTCGGCGTAGCCGGTCGCCCAGTTCGCCAGCCCGACCGCGATGAAGACGATCACGATGATCGCCAGCACGTGCGCGTCGCCTCTCGTGATGCCGCGGTCGATCGCCATCCTGGAGAGAAGCGGCGGAGCGAGGCCGGTCGCCGCAGCCGCCAGCAGCGAGAGCACGGCGAGTGTTGCCCGGCCCCTGTACGGCGAGACGAGCCGTGCCAGCGCGTGCAGTCTCTTCGCCGTCTGGCGCCAGGACCAGTCCTGCACCCGCTCGTTCCCGACCCGCGTCAGGTGGTGGTGGGGCTGCCAGACCTTCACTCCGGCGCCTTTCCATTTCCGCTGCCGTCGCCGGCGTGCTCCTCCAGGCGCCCGGCTATCTCCTGCTCGATCAGGCCGTGCTCGTAGATCTCGCGGTAGATCGCGGAGCTGCCGAGCAGCTGCTCGTGGCTGCCGCGCGCCGCGATTCGCCCGTGCTCGAGCACGACGATCTCATCCGCGAGCGCGATCGTCGAGAGCCGGTGTGCGATCACGATCGTGGTGCGCCCGCGCACCGCCTGCTCCAGCCCGGAGCGAATCTGCGCCTCGGTGGTGGCGTCGACCGAGGCGGTGGCGTCGTCGAGGATCAGGATGCGTGGATCGGTCAGGAGCGCGCGTGCGATCGCCAGGCGCTGGCGCTGGCCGCCCGAGAGCGTGACGCCGCGCTCGCCCACCTCGGTGTCGTAGCCGTCGGGAAGGCGCTCGATGAACCCGTGCGCCTGCGCCAGCCGGGCGGCGCGCTCGACCTCCTCGAGATTCGCCTCGGGACGCCCGAAAGCGATGTTCTCGCGCACGCTGGCCGAGAAGAGGAAGGGATCCTGCGCGATCACGCCGATCTGCGGCCTGAGCGCCGAGAGCTCCAGCTCGCGCACGTCCGCGCCGTCCACGAGCACGCGCCCGGCGGTGACGTCGTAGAAGCGCGGCACCAGCGAGGCGAGCGTCGTCTTGCCCGAGCCGGTCTGACCGATCAGCGCCACGGTCTTGCCGGGCTTCAACACGAGGTCGACGTTCTCCAGCACCGTTCGCCCGGTCGCATAGGAAAAGCCGACACCCTCGAAGCGGATCTCGCCCGGCCCGGCCGGGAGCTTGCGTGCGCCCGGCTGCTCGGCGATCTCCTCGGGCTCGTCCACGATCTCGAAGATGCGCTCGCCCGCCGCGGTCGCCCGCTGCGCCTGTCCGATCCAGTTGCCGATCTGGCGCAGCGGAAACATCAGCATGTTGAGCAGGAAGGCGAAGGAGACGAACCACTGCAGCGCTAGCTGGCTGTGGATCACCATCCAGCCGCCATAGAGGAGCACGCCCGCCTGGGCAAAGAGCGGAATGAAACCCAGCAGCGGGATGTAGAAGGACTGCTGGCGATTGGCCAGGATGCTGCGCGAAAACAGGCGCTCGTTTCGCTCGGCAAAGCGCGCCGCTTCCGCGTCCTCCTGGGCGAAGGCCTTGACCACGTGCACCCCGGTGATGTTCTCCTCGGCCGAGGTGGCGACGTCGGCCATCTTTTGCTGCACGTCGCGCAGCACGGGGTGGGAGATACGGCTGTAGCGGTAGGCGACGGCGACGATCAGCGGCGTTACGGCGATCGTCACCAGCGCCAGCCGCCAGTCGAGATAGAGCATCACCGCGGCCACGCCGAACACGGTCAGCACATGCTGGGCGAAAAAGATCAACCCGTAGCCGAGGAAGAAACGAACCAGCGTCAGGTCGACCGTCGAGCGGGAGAGCAGCTGCCCGGTCTGGTGCCGGTCGAAAAAGGAAAACGAGAGCCGCACGAGCTTCGAATAGATGCGCATGCGCAGGTCGTACTCGACCCCGAGCGCCTGGTTGCCGGCGATGAAGCGGCGCCCGGACATGAAGAGAGCGCGCGCGACTCCGGTCGCCACGATCAGCGTGATCAGCGTCCGGAGTCGCTGCTCGTGTCCGTTCTTGATCGCGCCAATCGCCGCGCCGGAGAGCAGGATGATCGCGATCTGAGCGGCCTGCGCCGCGACGGCCAGCACGACCGACAGCGCCAGCCCGACGCGGTACGGGCGCAGGAAACCGAGCAGGCGGAAGAAGGTGTGCCGGTTCTTGCGCCGCGCGGCCGGAGTCTGTTCGAGTGCGATGTCCATGGGCTTATATCGATAGGTGTCGATGATCGATTTTTATCGATATGTCAGGGTAGCGTCAAGTGAACGTGATCGAATCGCGCGAATCTCGTCGTCTCAACTCTTCCCCGCATGGTCGAAATCCGCCGGCATGGCTGACAACACGAAGGACTAGATCACGGCCGATCTGACGGCCCGCGGGAAGTGGAAGAGCAGCGCTACGCTGCTTTCACGATGAGCGATTCCTCCGCGATCTCCCCCAAGCTCCGAGCGATCTTCGGCGATCCGGACGAAGGAGCCGTCCGGCAGATAGTCGCCTGCCTCGCCGACGAGCGAGCAATCGCCGGGGCCCTGATGGCCGATCACCATCTTGGCTACTCGATGCCGATCGGCGGCGTGGTCGCCTATGCGGGCGCGATCTCTCCGTCGGGCGTCGGCTTCGATATCGCCTGTGGCAACAAGGCGGTGAGAACGGATATTCGCGCCGATGAGGTCGACGTGGAACCGACGCTACGGGAGATCGAGCACCGCGTCGCCTTCGGGATCGGAAGAAAGAACCCAGATCCGGTCGACAGCCCGGTGCTCGACGACGAGCGCTGGAAAACCGCCGACGAGATCGATCCGAAGCTGCGCAGCCTGGCCCGCGACCAGCTCGGCACGGTCGGATCGGGCAATCACTACGTCGATCTGCTCGCCGACGAGGACGGATGGCTCTGGATCGCCTGCCACTTCGGATCGAGGGGCTTCGGCCACAAGGTCGCTTCGGGATTCCTGAGCGTGGCCGCGGGCAGGGCTTTCACCGACCGTGTGCCGGAAAAAGAAGAGCCCACCGTGCTCGACGTCCGCTCGCCGTCGGGCGCCACGTACCTCGAGCTCATGGTACTGGCGGGTGACTATGCCTATGCGGGCAGGGATATCGTCGTGGATCAACTGCTTGGCATTCTCGACAATCCGCAGGTCACTAAGTCCGTTCACTGCCACCACAACTACGCCTGGCTCGAGAACGGTCTCTACGTCGTTCGCAAGGGCGCAACGCCGTTGACCGGCGCGCCGGCATTCATCGGCGGCAGCATGGGCGATATCTCCGTGATAGTGCGAGGCACGGGCGAAGACATCGGCGCTCTGAGCTCTGCGCCGCATGGAGCCGGTCGCCTCGTCTCTCGCATGAAGGCCGCCGGCAAGTGGAAGAAGGTCGTGGAGATGCGAACGCGGCCGGACGGAACGACCTACAGGTTCAAAGGCCGGGTGCGCGACAAGTCGACGGCTCTGATCGACTTCGACGAGGTGAAGACGGATCTGGCCAAGCGCGGGATCGTTGTGCGCGGAGCCGGAGCCGACGAGGCCCCAGCCGTATACAAGGACCTGCGCACGGTGCTGGCGCAGCATCCGAACATTCGCGTCGAGCACACTCTTCGGCCGATCGGTGTGGTCATGGCCGGAGAAGACATCTTCGATCCGTACAAAGACTGACCCTACGTTCCTGAACGCTCGCTCAGCTCGGTGTGCAGGAAACCGAGCGCCTGTTCGAGCCTCGCTCTGTTCGTCGCGTCGTTGAGCCAGCCCGAGGCGCCGGAGGGATGCGGAAGCGGGATCGCCACTGCGTCCGCCAGTTCGATCCGCGTGCCTACGCAGGCGAGGGAGTCGAAGCCGAGCAGGCGCCTGATCGCCGTGCCGCCGACCGGCACGAGCAGCCCGGGGCGGAGCAGGCGCAGCTCCCACTCCTGCCAGAAGGCGCAGAGCCTTCGTTCCTCCGGGGTGGAGGGGCGGTCGCCGCGGCCCGAGGGCGGCTTGCCGGGGTAACAGCGGGTGACTGCGGCGCAGTAGAAAGTCTCGTAGAAGCTCTCCTCGTCCAGCTCGAGCCAGCGGCGGAGCGCCTTTCCCGCGCGCCCACGCCAGGGACGGCGCTCCTCGCCCTCGACCACGCCCGGCGCCAGGCCGAAGAGGTAGGCGCGCTGTCCGGCGCGCCCCTCGAAGACCGGCCTCGACTGGATCGGATACCCAGCCTCGGCGCAGGCCCGGCAGGCGCGGTTGTCGCGTTGCAGGGAGGCAAGCGAGCGATACGACGAGCGCCGCACGGTCACGAGCGAGCGTTTGCCGCCGAGCACCCTGTTGCTACTCGAAGCCTCTCAAACAGTCTCCCGCAGGGTGATGGACGCCTCCCAGGTGTAGCTTCCGCTGCCCTTGAAGCCGATGCATCCGAAGCAATCCTCGGTACTGGTCGGGACGACCGGGATGACCCCGCCGCCGTGCAGGGTGACCGTGTTGTGGCTCGTGAGCTCCGCCATCGGCGTGACCGACTCGAACCTCTTGTTAGAAGTGTCGCTGATCGGATGAGGGCCGCTGCCGCACTTCGAGTGACCGAGCGTCATGACGGAGAAATCCGGCCAGATGATGGCCAGAGTGGAATGGCCGTTCTTTTTCGGCCCCGACTCCACGGTGAGGAACAACTCGGGGGGGTCGTCGAGGCCGAGCTCCCCGCCGCCGCTGCAGGATTCTGAGCCCCATTGCTCCGTAGCCCCCTCGGTGTCGATGGTGTAGTGAGGCTGGTGCACCGGAATCACGATCGTTGTCGGCCAGAGCTTCGAGCCGCCCCCCTCGACACGCAGGTACAAGTTGAACCTTCGCTTTGCGGGAAGATACGCTTTGTTCAAGCTCGCAGCCCAGGTCACATCGCCGGTTGCGGTCATCCAACCCGAGTTGTTGGACTGGTTCGTCACCGAAAAGCCCCACTTCTCCTCCGCCGTGATCTTGAAACCGGTTATCACGGCGCGATAGGACCTGAATACATTCGCCGGGTGCTTCGATGCGGCCGGCGCCACTCCGGCTCCGGCCAGGAGCGGCAGCGCTAGCGCTGCCGCGAGCCCTAACAGCCAGTACGCCCTGGTTCTCATCGCCATTCCCCTCTCTCGACCTCGACAAGCGATCCGGCAGCCACGGCGGCGCGCTACGTATCCCAACACCCGGTCGAGGCTAGAGCCGACTCGCGATGAAGGAAGCAAGAGGCCCGCTGACCCCGCCAGCATATAACAGCCGGCGCGCGAGCATCAGCTGTTTTCACGCTGCGAGTCAGACGCGCTCGGAGCGCACGACCACGAACCAGTCGCCGCTGAAGATCACCTCGCCGCCGCCGAGCTCCGCGGCCAACTCCTCGGCGACGAAGAAGCGCTTGTACACCTGCCAACTAGAGCCGTCCTCGAGGATTCGCTCCTGCAGCTCCTCGGGCTCGCGGTCAGGGCGGCGTGCGGCATCGCAGACGATCAGCTCGGGGGCGACTCGAGCAGCGTCGGCGAGGAAGAGCAGCCGTTCGTTTTGATCGAGGTGTCCGTAGAAGTGAGCCGTGAAGACGCGCTCGAAAACGCCGTCTGCGAACGGCAGCGCGAAGGCGTCGCCGAGAACGAAGGCGGCCTCAGGGACGCGCTCGCGGGCGATCTCGAGCATTCCTTCGCTCTGATCGAGCCCGACGACCTCACCCGGAAGGTGACGGGTCAAGAAGCCGGTTCCGCAGCCGACGTCGAGGGTATGAGCGTAGGAAAGCGAGGCCAGTGCCCGCTCGAGCGCCGCCAGCTCCTGTTCCCAGCCGGGCCGCTTACGCTCGCTGAACAAACCGCGACCGAGATACCAGTCGTCGTACTCCGGCGCGCGGGCGTCGTAGTACTCCCTCACGGCACCTAGAGTAACCGCATGCCCTTCCCGCTGGAGGCAGTACCCAACTTCTCCGAGGGCCGCGACCGGGCGACGATCGACGCAATCGCCGAAGCACTCGCGACCCGCGCCACGCTGCTCGACGTCCACGCCGATCCCGATCACAACCGCTCGGTCTTTACGCTGGCCGGAAGCGAGCAGGAGCTTGTCGCCGCACTCCTGGCCGGGGTTGCGCTGGCGCGGGAGCGGATCGACCTGCGCCGTCACGAGGGCGTTCATCCCCGCGTTGGAGTCGCGGACGTGCTGCCGCTCGTGGCGATCCAGCCCGAGGACATCGAGCGCGCGCGGGCGGCCGCGCTCGAGCTAGGCGAGCGGATCGGCTCCGAGCTCGGGCTGCCGGTCTTCCTTTACGGGGAGCTTGCGGCCGGCCGCCGCTTGGCCGAGCTTCGCCGCGGCGGAGCGGAGGAGCTGGCGCGCCGAATCGAGAGCGGCGAGCTGAAGCCGGACTTCGGGCCCGCAGCACTCGATCCGCGTGCGGGCGCGGTTCTGGTCGGCGCCCGCCGTCCTCTGATCGCCTTCAACGTTAACCTGCGCGGGAGCCTCGAGGCGGCGAAAGAGATAGCCGCCGTTGTGCGCGAGAGCGGCGGAGGCTTCGCCGGGGTGCGAGCGCTCGGGCTGGAGCTGCCCGGCGCCGGTCAAGTCCAGGTGAGCATGAACATCGAGGACTGGCAGGCGAGTGGTCTGAGCGAGATCGTCGCGCGTATCGAGCGGGAGGCCGCCGAGCGCGGTGCGGAGGTCGCCGGCTCGGAGCTGGTCGGCCTGATTCCGGCCGGAGCGGCAGCCGAGGCAGAGCAAATGGGGCTTCATTTCGATCGCTCAAAGATTCTCGAGCTGAGGCTCGAAAAGCCGAGGCGCTTGGAGTCCTGAGGAGACCCACCGGCGAGGCGGGTTCGTTGTGAAGAAAACGTCCCATTTTCGGCACGAACACCTCTTGACACCAAGCGGTGCGTGACCCCGGTTGGTGTCAAGTCGAAAGCGTGTCGAAAGTGGGTCTTTTCTCCGTTCTCGAACCGGCGCAGATCCGGAACGCCAGGGGCGTTCTCCGGTCGCTCGTGACAGCGCTTTGCCGGTACCCCGCTAGAGCGGGCGACCAGAGAGCTGTCTCAGATTCAGTCGGCTCGTCGTTCGATCGCCCACCAGAAACCCGCTCCCGGTAGTCCTCGCTAGCGCTAACCTTGACGGCAATGGCTACCAAGAAACAGCGCCGCCGGCGCGAAAAGGATCGCCGGCACGAATACGAGTACGTCTACATCGACGAGGAAGGCAACGAGGTCGAGGTCGAGCAGCCTCCGCCCTCGCCCAAAGAGAAGCAGCGCCGGGCCGCCGTGTCTTCGAACAGCCGCCGGCCGGCCGCCGGCGTACGCCCGGTGCAGCCGCCGAGCTGGCGCTTCATGCGCAAGCAGGTGCTCATCTTCTACTTCATCCTTTTAGCCGCCTTCTCGATTCTCTATAGGGGCCCGATCTGGAAATCCGCCGGGATCGCGGCCCTCTATACAGCCCTCATGCTGCCGCTGATGTGGATGATGCAACGGATGATGTATCGCTCCTATCTACGGCGAACCGGCCAGCTCCCGCCTCCGAGCGAGCCCCGCTCGAAGTAGAAATCCACCCCCGGCGGCCGCGCCAGTCAGAATGGCGGCTGTGACACTCGCCGTCGACCGTTACGAGCTGGGCCCGCTGCAGACGAACTGCTTCGTCGTCCGGCGCGAGCGCGGCGCCAAGGAAGCGCTCGTAGTCGATCCGGGCGGCGATGTCACTCAACTGCGCCTGGAGCTGGCGCGGACGGGCGCCCGGGTGGTCGCGATCCTGCTCACCCACGGGCACTGGGATCACGTTCTCGGCGTCGCCGGCCTGGCCGAGGCGACCGGCGCCCCGATCTACATCGGCGCCGAGGAGCTGCCCGAGCTGGAGTCCGGGCTCTCCGAGTGGATGGGCGTGCCGGACGCGCCCGCTTTCGCTCCCGATCATCTCCTCTCAGGCGGCGAGACGCTCGAGCTAGCGGGCCTCGAGATCGAGGTCGTCTCGGTGCCCGGTCACCGACCCGGGCACATGGCCTTCGCCACGGGCGGGTGTCTCTTCTCTGGCGACGTCCTCTTTCGCGGCTCGGTCGGCCGCGCCGATCTTCCCGGTGGCGACTGGACCGAGCTCCTGGCTTCGATCGAGATGCTCGCCCAGCGCTTCCCGCCCGAGACGGTCGTCTACTCGGGCCACGGTCCCGAGACGACGCTCGGCGCCGAGCTTCGCTCCAACCCCTTTCTGGCGGAGTTGCGCCGATGAGTTTCGAGAAGCCCAAGGGAACCCACGACGTCCTGCCGCGCGAGTGGCCGGGCTGGCAGCGGGTGCTGGACGAGGCCGAGAGGCTTTGCAACGCCTACGGCTACCGGCGTATCGTCACTCCGACCTTCGAGGAGACCGAGCTGTTCGCACGCAGCTCGGGCGAGGTCTCCGACATCGTCTCCAAGGAGATGTACACGTTCGAGGATCGTGGCGGCCGCTCGCTCACGCTTCGGCCCGAGGCCACCGCCCAGGTCTGCCGTGCCTACGTAGAGCACGGCCTGCAGCGCGAGCCCCAGCCGGTCAAGGCCTGGCTGGTGGCGCCGATGTTCCGCTACGCCAGGCCGCAGAAGGGGCGCTATCGCGAGTTCTGGCAGCTAAACGTCGAGGCGGTCGGCTCGGAGGATCCGGCGCTCGACGCCGAGCTGATCTCGCTCCAGGCCGTCTGGCTCAACGCTCTCGGTATCCAGACGACTCTCCTTCTCAACTCGATCGGCGACCGCGCCTGCCGCCCGGCCTACCTCGAGCGTCTCGAGGCCTGGCTCGACGAGCACTCCTCCCAGCTCGACGCCGAAGCCAGGCACAAGCGCACGACAAGCCCCTTGCGCGTCTTCGACACCAAGAACCCCGCTCTGGCAGCCCTGCTAGAGGACGCGCCGACGATCGAGGAGGCGCTCTGCGCCGAGTGCCGCGAGCACTTCGCCGCCGTTCGGCGATACCTCGATGCCTGCGGTGTCGCCTACACGCTCTCGCCCCGACTGGTGCGCGGCCTCGACTACTACACCCGCACCACCTTCGAGTTCGCCGCCGTCGGCCTCGGCGCCCAGGACACCGTCTCGGCCGGAGGCCGCTACGACTACCTGATCGAGACGATCGGCGGTCCGCCGACGCCGGCGGTCGGCTTTGCCAGCGGGATTGAGCGGATCGTCCTTTCGCTAGAGGAGCAAGGACAGGAAGTTGAGCAACCGCCGATCGACGTGTTCTTCATGGTTCAATCACCGGCCGATCATCCACCGGTTGACCGGCCACGGGTTCTTGCCGAGATGGCGAAGCTGCGTGACCACGGTCTGGCATGTGATACGGACTACGCCTTCCGCTCCAGAAAGGGACAGTTGACTCAGGCGAATCGACTGAAAGCCCGTTGGTTGGTCGATGTTGCCCCCGGTGGTGTGCTTATTACTGAAAGAGACGAGTCAACTACGTGGCCGCCAGTGGAAATCGAGAACATCGCGACCAACATCCTCGAGAGGATTCAACAATGAAGTGGCGCGATCTCATGTGCGGCGAAGTTCGCCGCGAGCAGATCGGCAAGAGGCTGACCCTCTCGGGCTGGGCGGACACGCGCCGCGACCACGGTGGGCTCGTCTTCATCGACCTGCGCGACCGGGCCGGCGTTTGCCAGCTCGTGATCAATCCCGAGCGTGCGCCCGAGGCTTTCGCGGTGACGCACGAGATCCGCAATGAGTTCGTGCTGCGCGCCGAGGGTGAGGTCGTCGCCCGCGATCCCGAGGCCGTCAACCCCAAGCTCCCGACCGGCGAGGTCGAGCTGCAGGTGGAGAAGCTGGAGATCATCTCGCGCTGCCCGCCGCTTCCCTTCCAGCTCGACGAGGAGAACGTGGACGAGACGCTGCGCCTGCGCAATCGCTGGCTCGACCTGCGCCGCGACCGCCTACAGCGAAACATCGTCCTGCGCGCGCAGATGATCGGCGTGATCAGGCGCGTGATGGAGGAGGCCGGCTTTCTCGACATCCAGACGCCCATCCTCGGCAAGCCGACCCCCGAGGGCGCGCGCGACTTCCTGGTTCCGGCGCGCCTGCAGCCCGGCCGCTTCTACGCGCTGCCGCAGTCGCCCCAGCTCTACAAGCAGATCCTGATGGTCGCCGGCTTCGACCGCTACTACCAGATCGCCACCTGCTTCCGCGACGAGGACTTGCGCGCCGATCGCCTGCAGGAATTAACTCAGCTCGATGTCGAAGTCGCCTTCCCCGACCTGGACGAGCTCTTCTCGCTGATGGAGCAGATGATCCAGGCGGTCTGGCGCGAGTGCCTCGGCGTCGAGCTCGAGCCGTCCTTCCAGCGCATGAGCTGGGACGAGGCGATGAGCCGCTACGGCAGCGACAAGCCTGATCTTCGCTTCGGGCTCGAGATCGAGGAGGCGACCGAGGTCACGCGCGGCTCCGAGTTCGGCATTTTTACCAAGGCGCCGTGCGTTCGTTTCCTGCGCGCGCCGCAGGCCTACTCGCGCGGCGAGCTGGCACGGCTGGAAGAGTTCGCCAAGGAGTGGGGAGCGGGCGGGCTGGCCTATATCGTCTACGGGGAGGACGGTGAACCGCGCTCGCCGATAGTCAAGTTCCTGTCCGAGCCGGAGCTCGCGCTCTTCCGCAGCGAGCCCGGGACGACCGTGCTCTTCGGCGCCGGTGAGCCGGCGGCCGTCGCCCGCGTGCTCGGCCAGCTCCGGCTCGAGCTCGCAGACGAGCTCGCCCTGATCGACGAGGACGCCTGGCGCTTCCTTTGGGTCACCGACTTCCCGCTGCTGAAGTGGGACGCCGACGAGGAGCGCTGGGACGCCGTTCACCACCCGTTCACCCGCCCGGCTTCCGGCCACGAGGCGCTGCTCGAGGGCGATCCCGGCGCCGCCCGTGCGCTGGCCTACGATCTGGTTGGAAACGGCGTTGAGCTGGGTGGCGGCTCGTTCAGGATTCACGAGCCCGAGCTGCAGGAGAAGATCTTCGAGCTTCTGCGCATCTCGCCCGCGGAACAGCGCAGCAAGTTCGGTTTTCTACTCGATGCCCTTTCGATGGGCGCGCCGCCGCACGGGGGGGTCGCCTTCGGCATCGAGCGCATGCTGATGGTACTCGGGCACGAGTCGAATCTCCGCGATACGCAGGCATTTCCCAAGAATCAGGCCGGCGCCGACCCGATGACGGGCGCCCCCTCGGAGGCCGATCTCAAGCATTTACGCGAGCTCGGTGTCCGTCCGATCACTCCTTCCGGCTAATCCCAAAGAGGAAATCGGCCGATCGAGCAGGCATACTTCACTCGCAACCGAAATTCTGACCAGTAATAACGCGCGAACGAGGAGAGAGCGACTCATGTCGACGCAAGATCCAGAAAGAGCACAGCCAGCGCCGCTGACGTCCCTTCCGCGCATCGAGGACGTGCCGTTCACCGATCACGGATATGACCCGGACCAGATTCGTAGCGCATTCGATTCCTTCCAGCGCCACGTGGCCCAGCTTCAGGCGCAGCTTCGAGTACTGCAGGCGGCCGGGCGCACCAGCATGGAGCCCAGCGGCCACGCGGTCCGAATGGACGCGCTGCACCTGATCCGCTCCGCGGCCGAGTTCGCCGATGCGCTCGAGCGCGATGCCCAGACCGCCTCCGCCACGCAGCTCTCGCGTGCCGAGGAGGAGATCCGCACGCGCCAGCAGGAGTCGGCCGCTCGTCAGGCCGACGTGGAGCGATTCCGCCAGGAGTCCGAACGCCAGCGCCAGGAGATCCTCGGCGTTGCTCGCAGCGAGGCTCGTGAGCTGCTCGCCAACTCTCAGCGCGAGTCGGCGCAGGAGCTGCGCGAGGCCGAGGCGCGCGGGAACCGGCTGCTCGAGCAGGCCAGACACCAGGCGACCGAGCTGACCAACGCAGCTCGCGCCGAGGTGGAAGGGACGCTCGAGTGGGCGCGTGCCCAGGCTGCTTCGATCATGACGCGGGCCCAGCAGGGTGCCGAGCAGCTGCTCGGCGCTGCCGGTCTCGGCGAGGACAAGGTCGGCAGGGTCGCCGAGTCGCTCGTGCAGGCGGCCGATCGCGAGGCTCAGTCGGCTCGCTCGCCGGGCGGTGTCATTCGCCAAGCGACGTCGCAGCTGCAGACGCCGACGCCCGCTCCCACTCCCGCTCCCGCCGAGCAGGCGACCGAGCCGGAGATCGAGGAGACCGAAGAGACCGAGACGCCGGCCGAGCCCAGCGGCGAGACGATCGAGGGCTGGACCTGGGGCTCGCAGGACTCCGAGGGCGAGTCCACCCCACCCGAGGAAGAGCCGCCAACTCGAGAAGAGCCGCCGCGGTTCCCCTAGTCCAGGTGCGATACCCGCTCGTCCCGGCGCTCGGCAGCGTTTGCTTCTGCCATGATCGATGTCGAAAATGAGCTGATCCGCTCGGTCGGGCAAGACCGAGCGGAAGACGGAGACGAATAGAGATGCTAGGGAAGCTGCGCTTGAAGCCGAGCCTTCTGCTTGAGGTGGCCTTCATGCTCGGTGCCTGGCTCGGTGCTTGGCTTATCTTCCACGCGACGCTGTGGGTAATCATCGTCGTCATCTTCGGCGCCTACGCGCTCGTCTTCGTGTACGAGAAGTGGCTCGACGGCCTCGCCCGGCGTGAGCGGTCGGAGCAGCGGCGCGCGCGGCGCGAGGCGGCGGCGCAGTACCTAGGGCCCGATCCGAGCGCGCCCTCGCTTCCTCCGTCCAACTCCAGCGTCAGCGAGGTGAGGCGGGCGGAGGCGCCGGTCACGGTCCGACCGATCCTCGAGCAGCTGGTTGCCGAGCTGAACGAGCGCGAGGCCGAGCTACCGCCCGAGGTGATCGCGGCCGAGGCCCTGAGAGCCCGCGAGCAGGCCGAGCGCGAACGAGCCGAGCACGAGCAGGCGGAGCGCGATCGGGCAGAACGCGATCGAGCAGAACGCGAACGAGGCGAACGCGAACGGGCCGCGCGAGAGAGAGCCGAGCGCGAGGCCAGAGAACGGGCCGAGGAAGAAAAGCCGCCGGAACCGGAGCCCGAAGAACCAGAGCCCGAGCCGGAGCCGGAGCGTCGCTCGCTCCTGACCGAGTTCGCTACCAGTCCGGGCGAGACCAGGCATACACACGCGGTCGGAGGCTGGAACGTGTGGCAGCTCGAGCGGATGCTGGCGGCGAACACCAGGCCCGACGCGGAGCGCGATTACGAGCGCTCGCTCCTACTGGTTTACCTGCGTGAATTCGCGGACTCCGACGGGCAGCTCCCGCCCGAGTTCGACGGGCTCGTGAACGAGTCGTTCGGCGATCTCGTGCGCGGGCCTGCCGGACCGTGAGACTTGTCGCTCAGCGTCTGGGATTGCTCGCGGCGATCGCGCTCGTCGCGCTACTCGTGACCTTCGAGCTCGCTCACAAGCTGAGCGGGCGCTCGTCGTCTTCGGCCTCGCCGATCCAAGCAGTGCCCGCCCCCGGGAGTAACTGGAAAGTGGTTCGAGCCGGCATTCTCGAGCTCAGCGAGAAGGGAAAGCAGACCGCCTGCGGCGTGACGATCGGACCCAAGACCTACGGTGTGGCTCATCCGAGCCTTCCCTGCGGAGCACGGATCTTCATCGCCTACGGCCACACACAGGTGCTCACGGAGGTGCTCGAACGCGGGCCCTACGTCCCCGGCCGGGGGCTCGATCTGACTCCGGCGCTGGCGGCTAGGCTCGGCATCGACGCGGTGACGGACGTGCGCTGGCGCTTCGCCCGGTAGTTAAGAGCCATCGCGCAACAGTGAAACGGTTCGACCCTTTTCCCCCCGACGGGAGTCCGCCTCCTTCGGAGGCGTAACGACTTCCGTCGGTGACTTTCGAGAGTGAGTCACCGCGCTACAGTTAAACAGTTCGACCCTGTTTGGAGCTTCGCGCGACAACGTAGAACCAACACCAAGAGAAAGGGAGCCTGCGTCCGAGCGGAAGCGCCTGGCGCCGAGGCGAGGCAGGGCACCCACCTGGCTATCCAGGTTCACTTGGGCGCGAAGTTGCGGCAGAGTGGATATCGCGAGGGGGGCTTCGGCCCCCCTCTTAACCACCGAAAGTCCGCCCTCCTACGGAGGGCATGGCGACTTTCGGTGGTGATTTCCTAGAGCGAGCCACCGCGCTTTCAGCGCGGGTGTCTCGCCTGCTCCTAGTTCTCGCGGCGTGCGAACTGTGATTGGAAGCGGGGTTCGTTAGGGTGCGGACGGCGTTTGCTGAGCCGCGCCCGCCATGTCGGTCGCGGCGGAGAAGCTGGTTTCGCAGTCCTTTGAGTAGCCTATGCTGCGGCCATGAGTCGTCGCGATGAGGTTCCAAGCGCTTGGCGGCTGGCAATCCTCTTCACCTCGATCGGATGTGCTCTCTTGGCCTTCTTGGTCTGGGCGCTCGTGTTCGCGCCCGCTCCCCTTATGGCCCGGCTCTGCACCCTCATCCTGGTCTTTCCAGTTGCGTACTTCCTCTATCTCGGCTGGGCCGCCACATACTTCGCCATAACCGGGCACCGCCATCCGCTTACTTATCGCATCGGTAAGCAGATGGGGCGAGCGACCGTTTTTTTCACGCGGGATATTCATCCACGTTCGAAACCCCGGTTGCGCGGCCGCTGAGCGAAGCGTTCGCTCGGCTAGCCTGACTGTGTGAGAACGGTTTTCGGGGATGCGACTAATGGCGGCGAGTGGACCTCGGTACGGCTGCGGCTGCGTGGCGAGCGCATCGTCGAGGCGGATGCGGATGGGCTCGATCAGCGGCTCGAAGGGCTGAGCCTGCTCGAGGCGGCGGCCGTCGGGGGTGAGCCGCTGGCGGTCGAGGCGCTGGCGGCGGCGATCGGGCCGGTGTTTCGCGCGACGCCTGATCCGGAGCGAACTGCGGTGGCCATGAGCGGCGGTGTCGACAGTGCCGTCGCGTTGCTGGAGGCGGGCCCGAAGGCGATCGGCGTCACGCTCCGGCTCTGGATCGACCCGGCCGGCCCGGATATCGAGAAAGCCTGCTGCTCACCGGATTCGGTTCGCCTGGCGCGAGCCACCTGTCACCGGCTCGGGTTGTCGCACGTCACGCTCGATCTGCGCGAGCAGTTCTGTAAAGCGGTGGTCGAGCCGTTCGTGCGCTCCTACATGGGCGGCCGTACGCCGAACCCCTGCGTTCGCTGCAACGGTTCCTTCCGTTTCGAGCGGCTGCTCGCCTTCACGAAGCGTGCCGGAGCTTCCCGGCTGGCGAGCGGTCACTACGCGCGCCTGCTCGAGCGCCGGGGAAAGCTGCTCCTGGCTCGCGCCCGCGACCGCGATAAGGACCAGTCCTACATGCTCGCCGGGGTCGATCCGCGACTGCTCGAACAACTCTGGTTCCCGCTCGCCGAGCTGACCAAGGCCGAGACCCGCGAGCGTGCCAAGGCCGCCCGGCTCACGGTCGCCGATCGAGCCGAGAGCCAGGAGGCGTGCTTTCTGGGAGGAGCCGACTACCGCGACTTCCTCGAGCGCCGCGGTCTGGCCCCGCGCCGGGGCGAGATCGTGGACGAGAAGGGAAACCGGCTCGGCGAGCACGACGGCTACTGGCGCTTCACGCCCGGTCAGCGCCGCGGAATCGGCGTTGCCGGCTCGGGACCGCTGTACGTGATCGAGACGCGCGCCGGGGCAAATAGCGTCGCGGTCGGTCCCGAGCAGGCGCTGGCGCGGCGGCGGGTAAACGTTCGCGGAAGGCTCTATCTTCCCGTCGATCGGGCCGAGGTCAAGCTCCGTCATCGCTCGCCCGCGCTTCACGCCGAGGTGGAGCCTCTCGCCGCGGGATTCCGGCTCAGGCTCGCCGAGCCCGCCTACGCGGTTGCACCCGGTCAGGCCGCCGTCCTCTACGATGAGGAGGCAGTTGTCGGCTTTGGCTTGGTCACATCCGCCCGGAGCACCTAAGATCGTCCTAATGCTTCCACTCTCTTCCACCGCCGGCGAAATCGCCTATATCGCTCTCAGCTTCTTTCTCGTAGCTGTAGGGCTGGCGCTCGGCTATGCGCTCTTCCGGCTCGGGGGGATGTTCGGGCGTGCCTCCTCGCTGATCGGCGGCGTCGAGCAGGAGCTGGTTCCGGTGTTGAACAAGGCGGGCGGCTCGATCGACCGGGTCAACGATCAGCTCGACAAGCTCGACGTTGTCACCGACAGCGCCGTCGATGCCGTCGAAAGCGTCGACACCGTCCTGCGGGCGATCGCCGGGGTCGTCAAGCTGCCGGCGCAGAAGCTCGCGGCCTGGACGGCAGGGCTTCTGCACGGACTGGCCGCGCTCAGGACAGAGCGCGATCTCTCGGCCGCGATGGCGGCGGCGAGGTTTGCGGCCCGCGAGCGCGAGCGCAGTTTCGGCGAGGAGTTCAAGGCGGAGACCGACGAAGGGAAGAACGAGAGCGAGGAATAGAGCTTGGATGAGATCGTGCTCACTCTTCCGCGTGAACCCGAGTGGCACGGAGTCGCCCATCTGGTTCTGTCCGGACTCGCCGCGCGCCTTGATCTGACGGTCGAAGCCCTCGAGGATTGGCAGCTGGCGCTCTGCGAGCTCTTCGGTAGGCAGCACTACGGCGAGGCTGTTCGAATCGTCTTTCAGGCGGCACCCGAGACGCTCGAGACACACTTTGGCCCGGTCGACGGTCAGCTTGTGGCCGAGCTGGAGCGGGAGGATGACGGCGTCGGGCTGCGCCGGGTGCTCTCGACTCTCACCGACAGCGTCCGGGTCGAGTCGAAAGACGGCGACAGCTGGGTCGTGTTGAGCAAGGCGATCGTCCATCCCGACCGCGCGCGCTAGCGCGACTCATCTTGAACGCCAGCGACAGGAACCTTCTTCGGCGCTACCACGAGCAAGGCGATCTGGCCGCACGCGAGCAGCTGATCGAGCGCTATATGTCGCTCGTGCGTTCGCTCGCCCGCCGTTACGCGGCGCGCGGCGAGCAGCTCGACGACCTGATCCAGATCGGTGCGATCGGCCTGATCAAGGCGATCGATCGCTTTGAGCTCGATCGTGGCGTCGAGCTTACGACCTACGCCACCCCGAATATCATCGGCGAGATCAAGCGCCACTTCCGTGATCACGGCTGGGCTGTGCGCGTGCCCCGTGGCCTGCAGGAGCTGAGCATCCAGCTGGCGCACGTGGTCGAGCGGCTCACGGTCGAGCTCAGCCGCTCGCCGACGATCAGTGAGCTCGCCGAAGCGACCAGCGCGAGCGAGGAAGAAGTGCTCGAGGCGCTCGAGGTCAGCCGCGCCTACAGCCCGCTCTCGCTTTCGGTCGCCTCCGGCTCGGATGACGATGAGCTCGACCCGCTCGAGTCGATCGGCAGCGTGGAGCCCGAGTACGAGATCTCGGAGGACAGAGCGGTGCTCGAGCCGGGCATGCGCATTCTCGACGAGCGCGAGCGGACGATCGTGCGCCTGCGTTTCTACGAAGGCCTGACCCAGTCGCAGATCGCGCAGCAGGTGGGCATCTCGCAGATGCACGTGTCACGGTTGATCCGGCGCGCGCTGGAGAAGATGCGCACGGAGATAGCGCCCAAGATCGGCGGGCTCGACGACCAGTAGCCGGGAAGCGGCTGCGGCTGCTCGCGTGGCGCCTCAACCTAGAGCGCCCCACACATAGAATCTCGGCGTGCGCACGTCAGCGGAACTGAGAGAGAGCTACCTCTCCTACTTCGAGAGCAAGGGCCACCTGCTCAGGCCCTCGAGCTCGCTCGTGCCCGCCACCTACGACCCCTCGGTGCTGCTGACCACCGCCGGCATGCAGCCGCTCAAGCCCTACTTCCTCGGGCTGGAGGAGCCGCCGGCGCCGCGCCTGACCTCGGTGCAGAAGTGCTTCCGCACCACCGACATCGACGAGGTCGGCGCCACGGCGCGCCATCTCACCTTCTTCGAGATGCTCGGCAACTTCTCGTTCGGCGACTACTTCAAGGACGGCGCCGTCGACCTGGCCTGGGAGTTCGTCACCGCGCACATGAAGCTCGATCCCGACAGGCTCTGGACGACCGTCTACCGCGGCAACCCCGAGCACTCTCTCGCTGCCGACGAGGTGGCGATCGCGGCCTGGCAGCGGGTCGGGGTTCCGCCCGAGCGAATCACGCGCCTGGGCGAGGACAACTTCTGGAAGGCCGGCCCAACGGGCCCCTGCGGCCCCTGCTCGGAGATCTACTACGACCGCGGGCCGGAGCAGGGATGCGGCAAGCCCGAGTGCGCTCCCGGCTGCTCCTGTGACCGCTTCCTCGAGTTCTGGAACCTGGTCTTCATGGAGTTCGAGCAGCACCCGGACGGCAGCCTGACGCCGCTGCCGCGCCAGAACATCGACACGGGGCTCGGCCTCGAGCGCGGTGCCGCCATCCTCCAGGACGTCTACTCGGTCTACGAGATCGACAGCTTCCAGGAGATCGTGAACTGGGTCGCCGAGGTCTCGGGCACAGGCTACGGCGAGTCGGAGGCAGCGACCAAGGCGCACTGCGTGCTGGCCGATCACGGGCGTGGCATGGTCTTCCTGACCGCGGAGGGTGTCAAGCCGGGCAACCTCGGCCGCAGCTACATCCTGCGCCGGGTTATCCGCCGCGCCGTCCAGCACGGCTCGAGGATCGGGCTCGAGGCGCCCTTCCTGGCCCGCCTGGCCGAGGTCGTGATCGCGCAGATGGGCGGCGTCTATCCAGAGCTGCGCGAGCACGCCGACGAGATCAAGGCCGTCCTCACCGCCGAGGAGGAGCGCTTCTCGCAGACGCTCGCGCGTGGCATGCGCCTGTTCGATGAGCTGGCGAAGGGCAAGAAGGTTTCGGGCAAGGACGCCTTCAAGCTGCACGACACCTACGGCTTCCCGCTCGAGCTGACGCGCGAGCTGGCCGCTGAGCGCGGCATGACCGTGGACGAGAAGGGCTTCGCCAAGCTGATGGAGGAGCAGCGCGAGCGCTCGAGAGCGGGCGCCCGCGGCGAGGACGTGCGCGCGGCCGAGTTCTCGAACGAAGCCGGCTTCAAGAGCGAGTTCGTCGGCTATGAGAAGACCGAGGTGCTGACGCAGATCGGCGCGCTCGAGGAGGTCGCCGACGGACTCTTCCTAGTCAAGCTCCGGGAGTCGCCCTTCTATCCCGAGGGCGGCGGTCAGGCCGGCGACGCGGGCTTCATCGAGAGCGAGGAGGCTGGCGCCGGAGCGCGCGCCGAGCTCGAGCAGACCTTCCGCTTCGAGGACGACCAGGCGCTGCTCTTCCGGGGCGAGGGCTTTGAGGCCGGCGAACGGGTGCGGGCGGTCGTTCCGTGGCCGGTTCGCTTCCCGACCATGGCCAACCACACCGCCACCCACCTCCTGCACAAGGCGCTGCAGCAGGTGCTGGGCGAGCACGCGCGCCAGGCCGGCTCGGCCGTGCGTCCCGACAAGCTGCGCTTCGACTTCTCGCACGGGCAGGCCCTGACCGCCGCCGAGCGCGAGGAGATCGAGCGGCTCGTCAACGAGGACGTCTTCGCCAACCATCCCGTGCACACGTTCGTGACCCCGATCGAGGAGGCGCGCTCGCTGGGGGCGACGGCGCTCTTCGGTGAGAAGTACGGCGAGATGGTGCGCGTGGTCGAGGTGAAGGACGTCTCGCGCGAGCTCTGTGGCGGAACGCACGTGCGCACGACGGCTGAGATTGGCGCCTTTGCGCTCACCTCGGAGGGCTCGATCGGCTCGGGCCTGCGCCGGATCGAGGCGGTCACCTCGGGAGCGGCGGTCGGGCTCCTGCGCGAACGCGCCGCCGAGGCCGAGACGCTGCGGGCCGAGCTCGAGCGACTGCGCAAGGAGGCGAAGAAGCGACCGAGCGCGAAGGATGGCGGCGGCCCCGAGATCGTCGTCGCGCGCGAGGAGGAGCGCTCGGGCGTCAAGGTCATCGTCGCCGAGGTGAAGGCGGTCGACGCCGAGACACTGCTCGCGGTCTCCGACCAGCTCAAGCAGAAGAACGCGCCCGCCGCGATTGTCGTCGGTGCCGTCGAGGACGGGCGGGTGCATCTCGTCTGCAACTTCGACAAGACTCTGGAGGAGCGCGGGCTCGACGCCGCCTCGATCGTCAAGGCCGCGGCGGCGCTCGTCGGTGGCGGCGGCGGAGGCCGTCCGGGTATGGCGCGGGCCGGCGGCAAGGACCCCGAGAAACTGCCCGACGCACTCGAGGCCGCCGCCGAGGCGATCCTGGCTGCACTCGAGTAGCCGCGCGAAACCAGCTAAAGAGAACGTCGCGGATAGAATCGCCAGCGGTGAAGGTACTCGCGCTCGATTATGGATCGGCTCGCACCGGGGTTGCCGTCTCCGACCCCAGTGGCGTCATCGCTCGCCCGCTCACGGTCGTGGAGCGAGTCGGAACGACGCAGGGAACCGAGCGGCTGCTGGCGCTCGTCGCAGAAGAGCAGCCGGCGCAGATCGTGGTCGGTTTGCCCCTGACACTGCGGGGAGAGCGGGGCGAGCAGGCGCGCAAGACCGAGGCCTTCGTCGAGCGCCTGCGCGAGGTCGTGACCGTTCCCGTCGAGCTCTACGACGAGCGTCTCACCACCGTCCTGGCCGCGCGAACGCCCTCGCAGACACCCGAGGACGCGCGTGCGGCGGCACACCTACTGGAGAGCTACCTGACATGGCTGAACCGCCGCGAAGGCTGAGCCTGCCACCGGGTTACCGGATCCCTCGCCGCCGGCCAAACCGCGGGCAGATCATCCGCCGGCGCCTGGTGGCGCTGATCGTCCTGGCGGGGCTGGTCGCATTGCTCTACGGCGCCGTGCGAGTCGCGCTTGGCCACGGCTCGGGCGGCAACTCGCCCACGACAACGGTTGTCAAGCCGCTCAAGATCCTCTTTCCCGAGGGCTTCACGCGCCGGCAGATGGCCGACCGAATCGTCTCGGTAGACGCGATCGCACGCAAGCAGAGCGGTATCCAGCCGGCTCTCTCCTCCAGCAAGTACCTGGAGCTGACACAGAGCTCGGCCCTGCCCGGCCGTTTTGCCGGCGACCGGAAGAAGCGAACGCTCGAGGGCTTCCTCTTCCCGGCCACCTACGACTTCCTCGCCACGACCTCGACTCGCCAGCTCGTGAACGACCAGCTCGACGCCTTCCGCGACGCCTGGAAGAGGGTCGACCTGCGCTATGCCCGTTCCAAGAACCTCACCGCCTACGACGTCCTGATCATAGCTTCGATGGTCGAGAAGGAGGCGCTCTCGCCCGACGAGCGGGCGAAGATAGCGGGCGTGATCTACAACCGCTTGCACGCCCACATGACGCTCGGCATCGACGCGACGCTTCGCTACGGGCTCAACCTGAAGCCGACCGATTCGCTCGCCCCGCATCTGAACAGCTCGAACCCTTACAACACCGGCCGCCGTTTCGGGCTGCCGCCAACCCCGATCGCCAACCCCGGGCTGGCCTCGATGCAGGCCGCCGCCCACCCCGATCGAAAGCGTCTCTACCTCTACTACCTGCGTAAGCCCGACAAGGTGCATCACTACTTCACCGCGAGCTACGCGGACTTCGTCGCCCACGAGCACCTCTGGGGGTACATCAAGTGATCGCCGGAACGACACACCTCGTCGGCCTGATCGGAGACCCGGTGGCGCACTCGCTCTCGCCGCGGATGCAGAACGCGGCCTTCGCCAGGTGCGGGCTCGACTGGGCCTACGTGCCGCTGCACGTGAAGCCGGGCGAGCTCGAGAACGCCTTCCGCGGTCTTGCTGCGCTCGGCTTCGCCGGTGCAAACGTGACCATTCCGCACAAGCTCGCGGCGGTCGGGCTCTGCGACGAGCTCTCGGAGCCGGCGCGGTGTGGCGGCTCGGTCAACACCGTCGTCGTGCGCGAAGACGGCTCGCTCTTTGGCACCAGCACCGACGGTCTTGCCGTCACGAGCGCAGTCGAATGCGAGGGCGCGGACGTGCTCCTGCTCGGCGCCGGCGGTGCTGCCCAGGCGTTGGCGGCGGCGTTCGTCGACGCGGGGATCGCCTCGCTCTCGATCTCCAGTGCCGAGCGCACCGAGGAGCTGGCGGCGTACGTTCGTGAGCTCGCACCCGGGCTGGAGGTGCGCGAGCTGGACTGGCCGCCGAGCGGGGAAGGGATGAAGATCATCGTCAATGCGACCCCGATCAAGGACGAGCTGCCGGTGCCGCCGCAGTCCGGCCAGAACGTCGTAGATCTCGCCTACAAACCGGACGGATCGCCGACCAAGTTGATCGCCGCCGCCCGCGAAGCGGGCTGCCCGGAGGTCGTTGACGGGCTCGAAGTTCTCGTTCGCCAGGGCGCCGCGGCCTTCGAGCACTGGACCGGAATCGAGGCTCCGATCGAGGTCATGCGCTCCGCCATCCGCCCCGAGGATCAATCCCGTTAGGGAGGCGCAGTCCTAGCGGGATCGGGCCTCAGCCAATAGATTTGAGGGTATGACGCTTTCGCTCATCACTGCCGGAGAGTCGCACGGGCCGGCGCTCGTGGCGATATTGAGCGGTTTGCCGGCCGGGTTGGAGCTCGACCAAGAGCAGATCCGGGCCGACCTTCGCCGCCGCCAGCAGGGCTACGGCCGCTCTCCTAGGCAGCAGATCGAGCAGGACGAGATCGAGGTCCTGGCCGGTTTGCGTCAGGGAAAGACGCTCGGGACGCCGCTCGCGCTCGTCGTCCGCAACCGCGATCACGAGCAATGGACTTGGGGCATGAGCCCCTGGCCTCCGGAGGGCGAGCCCGAGGGGAAGGGCACCAAGCCCGTGACGCTGCCGCGACCGGGCCACGCCGATCTCGCCGGGTTGCTCAAACACGACTTTGACGACGTTCGCAACGTGCTCGAGCGCGCCAGCGCCCGGCACACCGCCGTTTTCGTCGCGGCCGGCTCGGTGGCGAAGCAGCTGCTGTGGGAGATCGGGATCGAGGTTTCCGGCAGCGTGCTCGAGATCGGCGGCGCGACGGGCGAGGAAGCGATACACGCGGCCATCGACAAGGCGCGGGCCGAGCGAGACACCCTCGGCGGCATCGTCGAGGTGCGAGCACACGGAGTCCCGCCCGGGCTCGGTTCATACGCCGACAAGGCCGATCGCCTGGACGGGCGGCTGGCGCAGGCACTGGCCGGGATCCAGGCCGTCAAAGGAGTCGAGACGGGCGAGGGCTTCACACTCGCGCGCCTGCCCGGCTCCCAGGCCCACGACGAGATCTTCAAGGACGAGCGCGGCTACTACCGCGAGACCAACCGCGCCGGCGGCGTCGAGGGCGGCCTCACGAACGGCGAGGAAATCGTCCTGCGCGCCGCGATGAAGCCGATTCCGACCCTGATGAAGCCGCTTCGCTCCGTCGATATCTCCAGCGGCGAGCCGGCCGAGGCGCTGGTCGAGAGGTCGGACACGACCGCCGTCGAGGCGCTGGTCGTGATCGCCGAGGCCGCGGTCGCCTTCGAGTTGGCGAAGGCGGCCAAAGAGAAGTTCGGCGGCGACGCCCTCGCCGACTTCGTCGCCTCCTACCGCGCCTACGTCGAGCGGATCGACTGGTCGCCGAGGTAGGAAATGCCCGCTCTCGTGAACGGCTCGGGGGTCCGGTGTGAAATCGGTACGAAGTCGGCACATTCGCGTGCGCTTTTCTTCGATACCGTGCTACGCCCCGTGGGTCTGTTTGAGCTCCGAGCGAAACGAAGCACTCCATCGCCCGGCCGCGCTCAGCAGGCACGCTGCGTTGTCCTCGGCCCCGCCCGTAGCCGCCGGCTACGAACGAGGCGCTGCGTCCTAGCATCGCACCCGCCGATCGCACCCAGTCGACGGGTCTTCATTCCGCTCGGAGCTCAGTGGGGGGAGGAGGGTGGATTAGCGAGGTGCCCGGGACTCGAGAAGTGTCGAGGCGCCTGGTCGAAGGGTCTTCAATCCGGCTTGCGCTCACTGGCGGGCGGAAGAAGGTGGTGCCCATGAGCGAGCGTCCGACTCACGCTCTCGAACGCCACATTGCCCTCGCCGGCTTCATGGGCGCGGGCAAGACGACGCTCGGCTCCGATCTGGCGCTTGCGCTCGGGCGCGACTTCGTGGACGTGGACGTCGAGATCGAGCGCGAGGCCGGGACGTCGATCACAGACATTTTCAGCTCCCGCGGCGAGAGCGAGTTCAGGCTGCTCGAGGAGCAGCGGATCCGCGAGGCACTGGCCACTTGCGAGCCCGCCGTGATCGCGCTCGGCGGCGGTGCGCTCGGCGCCGAGGTAACCAGGAAAGCGCTCAGCGAGCGCGCCTTCACGATCCTGGTCGAGGTGGACGTCGAGGAGGCCTGGCGCCGCGTTTCCGGCGCTGGTGATCGCCCGCTCGCAAGCGACGAGGCGGACTTTCGCAAGCTGTTCGAGGAGCGCCTGCCCGTCTACCGCGACTGCGCCGACGCGGTCTGCTCCGATCTGGAGAGCGCGATTCTGGCTACCGGAGGGGTGGAGGTAGCGCCCGGCGCGCTCGCCCGGCTAGGCGAGCTGACGCCGGGAGAGGGCAAGGCCGGCCTGGTCATGGACGAGAACGTCGCCCGTCTCTACGGTGCCGCCGCCGAGAAGGCGCTGGCCGGTCGGCTGATCTCGGCGCACGAACTGGCAGCGGGCGAGGAGGCCAAGAGCTTCGCCAGCTTCCAGCGCTTGCTCGAGGAGCTGCCGCTCGAGCGCGGCGACCTGATCGTCGCTCTTGGAGGCGGATGCACCACGGACGTAGCCGGGTTCGCCGCCGCCACCTACATGCGCGGTATCGGCTGGCTGAGCGCCCCGACCACGCTCGTCGGCCAGGTCGACGCGGGCATCGGCGGCAAGACGGCGATCAACGTCCGCAGCGGCAAGAACCTGGTTGGCGCCTTTCACTGGCCGCAACGCGTCGTCGCCGACCCCGAACTGCTTGCGACTTTGCCCGCCAAGGAGCGCCGCGAAGGCATGGCCGAGCTCGTCAAGACCGGGCTACTGGCCGGAAAGAACCTCTGGGAACTCTCCGACACCGAGGCGGTGCGCGGCTGCGCTGTCCACAAGCTGACGATCTGCCTGCGCGACCCGCGAGAGAAAAGCGAGCGGGCGACGCTCAATCTCGGTCACACCTTCGCGCACGCGCTAGAGGTCGCCGGCGCCTACGGAAGCCCGACCCACGGCGAGGCGGTCGCGCTCGGCCTGGTGGCTGCGCTCCGGCTTTCGATCGAGCGCGGTCTCGATCCCGTCTGGCTGGAAGAGGTCGAGAAGGTACTCGCGCCGCGCCCCGTCGCCGTCGATCGCGACCTGGCCTGGGCCTCACTCTTCCGCGACAAGAAGGTCGTCGGCGGAACGCCCAAGTTCGTGCTTCTGGAGGCGCCCGGAAAGCCGGTCTGGGGCGTCGAGCTGAGCGAGGACGAGGCGCGCCGGGCGCTCGATGCTTTGATCACGGATACGTAGATTCGAGGACTTCTCGGAGTTCCGGGCACCTCGCTAATCCACCCTCCTCCCCCCACCCTCCCACGGGGCGTAGCACGGTATCGAAGAAAGAGTCACGGGAGTGTCACGAAAGCGTGACGAATGCGGAACGACGCAGATTACGAGCGCCGGACGCGTTGATCGCCGATTCTTAGCCCCGACAACAGAATCGGTGCGCCTCCTTCGCCGCGCATGCCTACACTCCCCAGATGCGTGTCTTCGTTCTGCACGGCGTCAACCTCGACATGCTCGGCCGCCGCGATCCGACTCACTATGGAGTGCTCACTCTGCCCGAGCTGGAGGGGAAGATCGGGGAATGGGCGGCTGAGCTCGGGCTCGAGGTCGACTGCCGGCAGACGAACGCCGAGGGCGAGTACGTCGGCTGGATCCACGAGGCGCTCGACGGCGCCGACGGCGTGATCGTCAATCCGGGCGCCTGGACGCACTACAGCTACGCGATCCGAGACGCGCTCGAGCTGCTCGAGGTGCCGGTCGTCGAGGTGCACCTGTCCGACGTGCAGGCGCGCGAGGAGTGGCGGCGCGTCTCGGTCGTGCGCGACGTGGCGGCGCTGACGATCTCGGGCAAAGGGCCGGAGGGTTACCAAGAGGCGCTCGAATTCCTAGCCAGGCGATGACTCGGCTGGAGCGCCTGCAGGCCACGCTGGAGCGGCCGCTTCTGGTCACGAGCGAGGTCAACGTGCGCTACCTGAGCGGCTTTCGCAGCTCGAACGCGGCGCTCCTGGTCGAGCCGGGGCGGGTGCGCCTCTGCACCGACTCCCGCTACACCGCCGCGGCTCGCCTGCTGCCCGGGATCGAGGTGGTCGACATCGGGCGCGATCTCTTCACGGGCCTGAGCGCCTTGCTCGAAGGGGAGGTCGGCTTCGAGCCGGACGCCGTTACGGTTGCGAGCTTCGAGAAGCTGCGCTCGGGCGGCGCCTCGCTCGTTGCGGCTGCCGGGCTCGTGGAGAAACTCCGAGCGGTCAAGGATTCCGGCGAGCTGGCCGCGATACGGCGCGCCGCCGAGGTGACGAACAGGGCCTATGAGCGGCTCGCCTCGGAGCCCTTCGTCGGCCGCCGCGAGGTCGACCTGGCCTGGCGCATGCGCGAGCTCTTCCACGAGCTGGGATCGGAAGAGGAGGCCTTTCCGACCATCGTCGCCTCCGGCCCGAACGGCGCCTTTCCCCACGCCAAGCCGGGCGAGCGAGTCATCGAGGAGGGCGACTTCGCCATCGTCGATGCGGGCGCCGTCGTCGACGGCTACTGCGCCGACTGCACGCGCACGTTTGCCTGCGGCGAGCCACCAGCGGAGCTCAGGAGTGCATACGACGTTTGTCTCGCCGCGCAGGAGGTTGGAGTCGCCGCGGTCAGAGCCGGTGCGCTCGCGCGCGAGGTCGACGCGGCTGCTCGCGATCTGATCGAGGCGAGCGAGTTCGCCGGGCACTTCGGGCACGGGCTCGGACACGGCGTCGGGATCGAGGTGCACGAGGCGCCGTTGCTTCGCGCCGAAGCAGACGAGACACGTCTAGAAGCGGGCAACGTCGTTACGGTCGAGCCGGGCATCTACCTCGAGGGTCTCGGCGGCGTTCGCATCGAGGATCTCCTAGCCGTCACGGATCAGGGCGCCGACGTGCTGACGAGCACCACGAAGCAGCTCACCATCGTCGGATAGACTGGCCATCCGTGGCCGACGTCATTACCACCAGCCAGTTCAAGAACGGCATGCACATCGAGCTCGACGGCGTCGTCTGGCGCATCGTCGAGTTCCAGCACGTAAAGCCGGGCAAGGGCGGCGCCTTCGTACGCACCAAGCTCAAGAGCCTCGAGTCGGGCGCCGTCGTCGAGCGCACCTTCCGCGCCGGCGAGAAGATGCCGCGCATCTACACCGAGACCAAGAACGTCCAGTACCTCTACGACACCGGCGACGAGGTCGTGTTCATGGACGAGGAGAACTACGAGCAGATCCACCTGGCGCACGCCGTCGTCGAGGACTCGATCGACTTCCTGCTCCCCTCGAGCTCGGCGCAGATGATGATGGTGGACGGCAAGCCGGCCGGGATTCAGCTTCCGGCGTCGGTCGAGCTGACGATCACCGAGACCGAACCCGGCGTCCGCGGCGACACCGTCTCCAACGTCACCAAGCCGGCCACGCTCGAGACCGGCGCGGTCGTCCAGGTTCCCTTGTTCGTCAACAAGGGCGAGCGCATCAAGGTCGACACGCGCGAGCGCCGCTACATCTCGCGGGCATAGCGCCTTGTGCTTGCGGCACGGTACCGTCGGATAGGCGACCTGGTCCGGGTGTGATCGACTAGGCTCTCGCTCGCACCATGCCTGCGCTCGTAGACACTTCGATCCGCCTGCTCGGCCAGGAGCCACTGGCCGGGCGCGTCCCGACCGGGGCCGTCTACAAGCTCGCCGAGGTGCTCGACGGCGCCGGTTTCGCCTACCTGGACGTCTCCGGCGGCGGCTGTTTCGAGGCGGCGGTCAGGCGCGGTGTGGAGAGCCCCTGGGAGCGCATCCGCGCGATCAAGATGCGCACCAAGACGCCGCTGGCGCTAGCCCTGCGCGGCCGTTTTCTCGTCGGCACCCATCCCGTCGAGGACGATGTGATCAGGCGCTTCATCGCGTGCGCTGCAGCTAATGGCATCGACGTCTTCCGCCTCGATGATCCGCTGAACGACGTCGACAACCTGCGCGAATCGGCCGAGGCCGTACTCGCGGCGGGCAAGGAGTTCGAGGGCGGGCTCGTCTACAGCCCGGGCCGGGGCGGCGACAACGAGCTCCTGATCGAGCAGGCGAGCAAGTTGCCCAAGCTCGGCGCCGCTCGTGTCGTCCTCCACGACCCCACCGGCTCGCTGCCGCCGTACCGCGCACACGAGTTGGTGGAGCGGCTCAGGGCCGAGAGCGGACTCCCCGTTGCCGTCTACTGCCAGGGTGCTGGAGGCAACGCACTCGCCTCCTCTATCGAGGCGGCCAGAGCCGGAGCGGAGCTGATCGCCTGCTCGATCTACCCGATTGCTCTAACCCTGCACCGTCCGCCGGGCGAGGTCCTGGCTCAGACGCTCACGGGTCTCGGTTTCGACTGCAAGGTGGACGTAGAGGCGCTCTGGCAGGCCTCCGACCTCGTCGACGAGCACATCGGCGACGAGCTGATCGCGCCACTCGTGCCGCGGATCGCTGCGCGTGCGGCCGAGTACGGCTTCCCGCCCGGGATCGTCGCCGCCCTCGATACTCATCTGCAGACCTACTCCGCATCTGATCTGCTCGACGATGTGCTCGACGAGCTGGCCCGCATCCGCCAGGAGCTCGGCTCGCCGCCGCTCGCCTCTCCGATCGCCCAGATCCTGGGTTGGCAGGCGCTCCTACACGTCCTCTCGGCCAACCGCTATGAGACCGTGGTAGACGAGCTGCCGCCGCTGGTGCGCGGCGAGTACGGCCGTACTCCCGACGAGGTCGATCCGATCGTGAAGCGGGCGATAGAGCTGCGCTCGCCGAAGCCGTCCGAGCCCAAGCCGGCACCGACGTTGGATGAGCTGCGCGAGCGCGTTTCGGGGCTGGCGGCAAGCGACGAAGAGTTGCTGCTCCTTCGCTTTTTCGATCAGGAGGCCGAGCCGCTTCTGCGCGCGATCCGCAGCCGCACCTCGCCCGACATCGCCTTCTTCGCCGGTGCTGTCGAGCGCGACCGCGCCGAGAGGATCCGCGACATCGTTCAGATCGTGCAGGAGACGGGCGTCTCCGAGGTCACGATCGAGGACGAGGACATGCGCGTGACCGTTCGCTCCGCCGCCGAGCGGGCGGCCGGCTCTTCGGCGCCGCTCGCCTCGGCCGAGTTCGGGCAGGTGCCGGAGATGCGCCCGACTGAGGGGATGATCGCGGTCGAGTCGCCGATGGTCGGAACCTTCTACCGCGCGCCCGGTCCTGGAACGCCGCCGTTCGTTCAGCTCGGCGACACGATCGAGCCCGGCCAGACCCTCTGCATTCTCGAGGCGATGAAGCTGATGAACGAGGTCAAGGCCGAACAGGGCGGAATCGTGCGCCGGATCTGCAAGCAGGATGGCGACCCGGTGCAGTTCGGCGACCTGCTGATCGAGCTCGAGCCGATCAGTGGCAAGCCGCTCGACAACTACTGATCCTTCCTGGTCTGCCGCCTGGAGGAGTAAAGTGGCAGGCCGGATTGAGAGCCTATCTCGCCAGACCCGCCCGTGCCTAACGAGGTAGGCTCTACCTCCGGCGCAGCCTTTCGGCGCGCCCAACCGTCTTTTTCTCAGAGGCTGATAGAAGAATGTTCTCGCGTGTCCTAGTCGCCAACCGTGGTGAGATCGCAGTTCGCGTCATTCGCGCGCTGCACGAGCTCGGAGTCGAGGCCATCGCCGTCTACTCGACCGCCGATGCCGAGTCGCTCCACGTCCGTCTGGCCGACGAGGCGGTCTGCATCGGCCCTCCGCCCGCCAGCGAGAGCTACCTGTACATCGCCAACGTGATCGGCGCCGCCGAGACGACCCGCTGCCAGGCCGTTCACCCCGGCTACGGCTTCCTCTCCGAGAATCCCGCCTTCGTCGAGGCCTGCGAGGAAACGGGCTTCGTTTTCATCGGCCCGAGCGCGGATGTGATGCGGCGCATGGGCGACAAGGCCGAGGCGAAGCGCGAGTTGATGGCGGCGAACGTTCCGCTCGTGCCCGGCACCGATGCGGTGAACTCGTTTGCGGGCGTGCAGGCGGGCGCGAAGGAGCTCGGCTACCCGCTCCTGCTCAAGCCGGCCGCCGGTGGCGGCGGCAAGGGCATGCGCTTCGTCGATGATCCCGCCGAGCTCGAGAATGCCTACTCGACCGCCTTCGCCGAGGCCGAGGCCGCCTTCGGCGACGGTGCGCTCTACGTCGAGCGGGCGGTCGTGCCGGCTCGCCATGTCGAGGTGCAGGTTCTCTGCGACTCCTTCGGCGGCGTGCTCACGCTGGGCGAGAGAGAGTGCTCGATCCAGCGCCGGCACCAGAAGCTGATCGAGGAGTCGCCCTCGCCGGCCACGACGCCGGAGCTGCGTTTGGAGATGGAGAGCGCGGTCGAGCGCGCCTGCGGCGTGATCGGCTACACAAACGCCGGCACTTTCGAGTTCCTGCTCTCCTCCGACGGCAACTTCTACTTCATGGAGCTGAACGCTCGCCTTCAGGTCGAGCACCCGGTCAGCGAGCTCGTCACCGGCATCGACATCGTTCGCGAGCAGATCCGTATCGCCGCCGGCGAGCCGCTGGAGCTGACGGGGCGTGCGCCGCGCTCGGGCCATGCGATCGAGCTGCGCCTGAACGCCGAGGATCCCGCCCGTGATTTCGTGCCCACTCCGGGCCGGCTCGTGCGCTTCCGCCCTCCGCTCGGCCCCGGTATCCGCGTCGACACCTTCGCCGAGGAGGGGATGGTGATCCAGCCCTACTACGACTCCCTGCTGGCCAAGCTCGCCGTCCACGCTACCAACCGCCCCGCCGCGATCGAGCGCGCGCTGCGTGCGCTCAGAGAGCTGGAGATCGAGGGCGTCACGACGACAGTGCCGGTCATTCGCGAGATCATCGACTCCGAGGAGTTCCGCAGCGGCGACTACTCGACGAGCTTCATCGCCGAGGCGGCCGGCCGGCTCCCGGCTCTGGCTGGAGGATGAAGGGAGCCCTCGTTTTCGAGGAGCAGGCGGGGCGGATAGTCGTTCCTTCCCAGACTCTGGCAACGATCGTCTCGGTGGCCGTCGAGCGCGGCGGTGCGCGTGTGCGCCGGTACCCTCGTCGCAGCCTCGCCTTCGAGCTCGGCGCCGAGCCTCCACGCGTGGAGGTGGGCATCGTCGCTCCGGCCGGCACCGTGCTGCCGGAGCTGGCCGCGCGCGTGCAGGGCTCCGTGCACGAGGCGCTCGAGTTCATGTGTGAGATGCGCGAGCTGACGGTCGACGTAACTGTCGAGGAGGTCGCTTGAAGGCCGCCGTGAGGAGACGCTGATGGCCGGTCGCAGAGCCGCCCGGCGAACTGCTCTCTTTCTTCTCTACCAGTGGGATCTGACCGGGAAGCCGCTCGCCTCTCTATATGAGGGGGAGGTCGATCCCTTCGCTCTCGAGACCGCCACCGCTGTTTCCGACCGCGCCGCCGAGCTCGACGAACGGATCAACGAGATCCTGGAGGACTGGACGGCCGATCGCCTCGGGGCGCTGGAGCGGAACATCCTTCGCATCGCCGTCTACGAGATCGACGGAGCTCGAGTGCCCTACGAGGTGGCCGTCAACGAGGCGGTCGAGCTGGCGAAGCGCTATACAACCGACGAGGCGGCGCGCCTGGTCAACGGCGCGCTCGGCAAGATCGCGAGAGAGGGAGGCAGCGAGTGAGCGCAGAGGAAGCTCTGGCCAGAGCGGAGAAGCTGCTCGAGCGGGTCGAGGAGGCCCGAAAAAGGCTCGAGCAAACCGACGATCCGGCGCAGTCGATCGAGATCCTGAGCGAGCTCGCCGAGCTGGCCAAGGAGGTAGAGGCAGAGCTGGGCCGCGCCCGCCGCGCGGCGGAGACGGAAGCGGATGCGGACGCCTGACCAGCTGCTCGGATTGATCGAGGACTACCTGCTCGCGCTCGAGCTCTCGAGCGAGCTCGGCGACCTGGGCGACTCGATGCGATACGCGCTTGCCGGCGGCGGTAAGCGCATCCGGCCCGTACTCTGCCTGGCAACCGCCGAGGCGATCGGCTGCGAGCCGGAGCGGGCCCTTCCGGCCGCCGCCGCGCTCGAGCTGGTGCACTCTTTCTCGCTCGTTCACGACGACCTGCCCGCCCTCGACGACGACGCCGAGCGTCGCGGGCGCCCGAGCACGCACATCCAGTGGGGAGAGGCGGTCGCCATTCTCGCCGGCGACGCGCTCCTGGGCGAGGCGGTTCGCCTGGCCCTCACCTACCCGAGCCCGGCAGTCGCCCGCGAGCTGATCGAGGCGACCCAGGGAATGATCGGCGGCCAGTACCTGGACATCACCCACAGCGGCGACCTGGCCGAGCTGCACCGGCTCAAGACTGGGCGTTTATTCGTCGCCGCAATCGGGCTCGCGCTCGAGGTAGCCGAGTTGCCCGGCCCCGAGCAGGCGCCCTGGCGAGCCTTCGCCGAGGAGCTGGGCCTGCTCTTCCAGCTAATAGACGACCTACTCGATCGGGACGGCCACGTGCTCGTCCACGGCGTCGAGGAGACGCGACGCCTGGCCGACGAGGCGGCCGAGCGGGCGCGGTTGCAACTCACCGAAATCGATGCCGACACCTCCGTGCTCGAGGGGCTCGTCGAGAGCCTCGCTTCGCGTACGAGTTAGATCACTGCACCGCGCGTGGTTGAACTAGCCGCCGTGCGCCTACGAGGGCGTTGCGGAACGATCGACACAGATCCGGAGCATTCCGGTTTCACCTGCGTGACGCTTTTCTCGATACCGTATTCCGCCCCGTGGGACGCTTCTATGGTTGTCAAGCCTCACAGAAGGATCCCTCCTCGACCATGAGTCGGTAGAGGCGGCGGCAGAGCATGCGCTTGACGCAGCGAATGGCCTCCCTCTTTGTCT
>Ga0187886_1000419_pt1 | contig 51876 bp, 52 predicted proteins | sample June2016WEW_20_1_FD_133001 | JGI IMG/M metagenome (GOLD analysis project Ga0187886, IMG submission 133001) | Peatland microbial communities from SPRUCE experiment site at the Marcell Experimental Forest, Minnesota, USA - June2016WEW_20_150 | ecosystem: Environmental > Terrestrial > Soil >... | reverse complement strand
CGGGAAGCTATAGAGATATACAAAGAAAAACAAGATGAAATTGACATGGTGATCCTGGACATGATCATGCCGGAGATGGATGGGGGAGAGACTTTCAAGGTCCTCAAGTCCATCGATCCAGGCATCAAAGTGATCCTTTCCAGCGGATACAGCGCGGACGTACGTTCAACACGGATGATGGAACAGGGTTGCTATGGCTTTATTCAAAAGCCCTATAGCATAAATACCCTTTCGCAAAAAGTAAAGGAGGTGTTGGACAAAAAAATATGATAGCGACTTGCTGCATATTATCTGGCTCAGCTGGGCAATGAATCCCGGTTGCGAAAAAGAACTATAGAAACAAAATGGTGGTCCTCATGGAAAGAAAAAGCAACTTATTCTGCTTATCTCAGAAGAGAAACACAAGCCCGCTCTACAAAATCGAGAGAAATAATTTTACTTGCTTATACAGCAAAACGTGTTATTCTTTAAAGTCTAAGTTCCGTTTGGTCATTTTCTTCTCTTCAATAAAGTGAAGGAAGGCATTTTATGAGATCAGCCTTAGATTATGTGACGTGGGTAAATGACAATAGAGAATATCTGAAAACATTCTCCGATAAACGTGTTTTTGTAGGGTACGCAGGCGGAAAGGATGCTTCCGCAATACTCCATTTTCTCATACAGGCAAGAAGGGACTTCGGTTTTGAATTTGAAACACATGCGGCCATGTTTCCGACGCACGTTTATACAAACGACGAAGTGCGCAAACTTGATTCATACTGGAAAGCGCGAGACATACACATAACCTGGCATCCTATACCCGCGAATGAATCCGCTTTCGAGATAGCCAAGCAAAATGGGACAAATCCTTGCGAGGTATGTCACGCGGCAAAGAGGAAGAGTTTTCTAGAATACTTGAATGATACTACCACTGACTGGGATTCTCTTGTCATCATTGTTGGTTGGTCGCTCTGGGATATTGTCGGCTATTCACTGGAATATTTATTCGGCGGTGTCTATGCGAATGGAGACAACATGTTTCAGGGGAAAAATATCAATGATAGATATTTCAGGACCGGCCAGCGCTTTTATCCAATGTTGAAGATGAAAGAAGGCTATTCTTTATTCAAACCGTTACTCAGGTACAATGACCAGGACATTAAAAAAGTGATTCATGATAATCAAATACCGATTCTAACCACAGATTGTAAGTATAAGGACTACAGACCCAAACGGCTGTTTGCTGACTGTTACATAAAGATGGACCTTTATTTCGACTACGATAAGGTATTGAGATTTGCCCGGGAATCGCTTAACCTGCAAGAACCAACCGCATATACCAATATTAGCAAAGAGAATTTCATAACATCAATTTTTTGAAGCAAAGCGTCGCAACTGTGAGAGGCATGCGATGCATTCATAATTACCATTTCTGAAGCGCCTTTCTCATTGCGTAAGGAATTACACGCCAGCGTAGACCACAATTTCCTTCATAGAAAGTTCTAATTATCAAATTAATCCATCGTCACAATGACTTATATCATCAAATCTTGTCAGTCAATTCTGGCATGAATTGTATTTCTTAGATTCCCATACTGCTGATTGCAAACTTTTGAAAAGACATAAATGCCGGCATATACGGCAAGAAGAAAAAAAGTAATTGCAAAAAGCAAAGGCGGCGGTTTCGATGAAACTTCGATGGCATTGACGCAAAATCAATCAGGGGTAATGCTAGAGAAGTTGTGCAACGAAAGAAAAGTAGGAGTCGATGGCATCATCCATTGGAAAAATGCCACATAGAGGAACACAATATCTACAATCTCATGGGTTGCTTCGATTGGAATGCTCCCATCCGGGGAAATGTTTCACCCTCTCGGATTTCAAAATCGAAGGCATGCTCTCGCCAATTATATCCGATCCTTTTCCACATCTGTTTAAAATTCTAAATGCAGATGAAGATCATTTCTTTCCCGGCAACATCTATCAAAGTGCAGGACACTTCAGATATGAAGGGCTGGCAGAGGGAGCGTGAGAATTTGAGGCACTGCCTCAATGATCGAACATTCGTAATGGTCTCAGCTAGACCACGCCTCTTATAATTCCCGATTCAATTGGAAACTGGGGGGAAATACGCTTAATCTCCCTTGCCCCAGCCCGGGCAAGCATCTCCATTATTTCCCCCTCAGAGTAAGATCTGCCGTTTTCCGTTCCCAGGAGCATATTAAGGGAAAAAAGGGCCGGATGGATTGGGCCGTCCATGGTGTTGTCCAGGATAAATTCGTGGATCATCAGCAGACCTCCCGGCTCCAGAACTGAAGCCGCTTTCCCGATTATCCTCTGACAATCCTCTGGACCTTCCGCATGGAGAATTTGAGAAAGCCAGACCACATCATAGCTTCCGGGAATATCTTCTTTCAGGTAATCGCCTGCCACGAAATTAATGCGGTCAGTAAGACCGAACCTCTCGATCGTTTTCCTGGCATAGGGTCCGGTTGCGGGAAGGTCGTAGACAGTCGCCCTGAGGCCGGGATTATTAAGGCAAAAGTGGATGGCATATGTGCCGGGCCCGCCGCCAAGATCAAGCAGGTGACGTCGATCAGAAATATTTATTGTATTGACCAGCCGGGGAGCGAGATTCATGGCAATGTTGAACATGCCCATGAGAAAACTTTCCCGACCTTCTTCGTCGCTCCCGGATGACCGCGTCCTCATAGGGCCGCCCGTCCTTACCGCCTCGTCAAGCTTCGACCATGATAGAGCAAGATGGTGATGATGCATGATTATGTGGCCTACATATTCCGGGGAATCTTTTGAGAGAAAAGATATACTAGATGGGGTGTTAGAGTACCTGTCGCCCTTCTTTACAAGAAGATTCATTGCCGCCAGGGCATTGAGCAGCATCACAACTCCTCTTTTTTTTGCACCCAATCTCTGGGCAATGTCTTCACCTGTAAGTTCTTCGCTGCTTATTATTGTAAATATCCCGAGTTTAATTGCAGCGTGCAGAGCAAAAGACCTCCAGTAGTACCCCGATACCTTCAGCAGTTTATCAGGACTCCATGCTCGTGTGTCCATACAGGTCCTCTTCTTATTTGGAATCTTCTCCGTAGTGCTCGTCAATCCACGCCTGGTATTCGCCGCTCCGGATATTTTCAATCCAGGCCCTGTTCTCAAGGTACCATGTTATCGTTTTCCTGATACCCGATGCAAAAGATTCCCGCGGAGCCCAGCTAAGTTCCTTTTGCAGTTTGCTAAAGTCAATGGCATACCTGCGGTCGTGTCCCGGTCTGTCTTTCACAAAGGTGATAAGCTTTCTCCTCGACATCCCGTCAGAGGAAGGAAGTATCTCATCGAGAATATCGCAGATCATTTCCACAATGACGATGTTTTCCATCTCTGAATTGCCGCCTATGTTAAACGTTCCTCCCCTTTCGCCGGACTGCATTATTGTCCAGATGGCCTCACAATGATCTTTGACATATAGCCAGTCCCTGACGTTCCTGCCATCTCCATAAACGGGCAGAGGTTTGCCCTCAACAGCATTGAAAATCATGAGGGGGATCAGCTTTTCCGGAAACTGGTAAGGGCCATAATTATTGGAACAATTGGTAATGACAACGGGGAGGCCGTAAGTTTCATGATAGGCGCGGACCAGGTGATCCGAAGCCGCTTTGGACGCTGAATAGGGACTGTTAGGCCGGTACGGGGTATCCTCCGTAAAATATCCTAGCTCACCGAGGCTGCCAAACACCTCATCAGTGCTTACGTGATGAAAGAGCGCAAATCTATCCGCCCTGGCCCTGGCAATCTCAAGGAGATTAAAAGTTCCGATAATATTTGTATAGATAAAGCTCTCGGGCCTTTTGATCGACCTATCGACGTGAGATTCTGCCGCGAAATGACAGACGGCATCAATATCATAATCACCGAAGATTTTTCCCATCCCATCGGTATTACAGATGTCCATCTTCTGAAAGATGTACCTGCCACCAAATTGTTCATCTATGCCTTTGAGATTTTCAGGATTCCCCGCATAGGTCAGCTTATCGACATTAATTATTCTACCCGCGAATCCTGTTTCCTTCAGCATATAATGGATGAAGTTACTGCCGATAAATCCGCAGCCGCCGGTGACCATCAGATTATTAATATTCACGTTACTCCTTTTCCTCTGATTCTTACATCAATTTTTACGGTAAAGCGATACGTTTTTCCTGCCTTGACAGATTGGCATCAACAGCATCCCCCGTGATATCTTCCCCTGCATCTTATCAAATAGCCAGATACGGAAGAAGATATTGAGACACCGTGAATCCCTATCGCGAGGCTCTCAGCAAACTCATATATATGTCCTCCCCCCGAGATACCTTTTTTTGTAAAAGCTTCTCGATAAGTAATCCACGCGAATATTTTTGCCTCTGCCCGGCGCATGGATAAATCGGCCGTCTCCGACATATATGCCCACGTGCGCGACCTTGTCTTTGCCGGAAGTGGCAAAAAAAACAAGATCACCTTTCAGAAGGTCGTTCCGATCAACGGGGGTACCTGTTTCGTACTGCTCCTTGGATGAACGGGGAAGATCGAGACCGTTTAACTGATACACGGTCATTGATAAACCGCTGCAATCAAAGCCGGTATTTGGCGAAGAGCCGCCCCACAGATATGGAACGCCGACGAAGCTCTCTGCCGTCTTCATAAGCTCCTCCCTGATATACATGTCGCCGTACTTTGTTTGTCTTGCAACAGTATATTCATCGGGGTTGACAATATAGAATTCATCAATCACCCCGGACGACTTAAGGCTTTCGGCCTTTTGGCGGGCGACGGCCTTTGAAGGATAGTTGCCAAACCGCACCTTGTACAGCCCTGCGCGGGCCACGAAATAGGTGGCATCCAAACCCCGGGCCTGGAGCTGGTCAGTCAGCCGGGCGGCATTTTCGACATCGGAAAAGGCGCCAACCTGAATGGTATAGCCCAGACGCGCGAGAGGCTTTTTTATAACCTTCGGACGATTACTGTATGCCCGCCGTCCCGCACAGCCCGCAAAAAGCACGATAATTAAAAAAAGGGCTACCGTCACTTTCAGGTAGCATCGCAGTCTTAGAGCACATTCTGTTTGTTCCACATGCATAGGAATACTTGTCAGTCAATTTCTCAAACGTCTTAAGTCATCGCGGCAATTTATCCGTCCAACGAGCAATGACCAGCCTGCGAGCCTCGTCGGACGTCGATATCGTCCCGTCTAACTGGGCATCCTCAACAGCATCAAGGATCTCGCCAAAAAGAGGGCTCGGAGGAAAGCCCATGGCAACAAGATCATCTCCGGTGAGTAAACGCGGAGGACGCAGCTCACCATCCGCCATTTCCATAAGCTTGCTCCTGCAGAAGTCATGGTTATCAAGGAACCCATGGCTCGCAAGGCAGTCCAGGCGATGAAGTTCAAGGTGCAGTTGGAAGTCGGGCATCCTGAGGAAACGTTTTAACCTGTTCGGCCGCATATCCGTGACGTTCATGAAGAGCATATGAAAACGAATGATGGCAAGGATTGTCTCCATGTCTGCACGGGAGAACCTGAGGCGCCGCATCAATGCCTCAGCAATCCTTTCCCCCTCACGCACATGGCCATAGAAGTGAATGCCTGATGCATCTACGGAACCCGTGCAGGCTTTGCCAATGTCGTGCAGGAGAATGCCCCAGGCAAGGCGCAAGTCATTCTCCACGCCTTCTCCCGCAGACATCAGGTCGAGCATCCGGAGTGTATGTTCCCAGACGTCGCCTTCGGGGTGGAATGCCGATGGCTGTTCGATACCGCGCAGGCAATCGATCTCGGGAAGAATTTCCTTAAGCAGACCGGTTTCCGCCATCATTTCCATTCCGCGACGCGACCCCCCGCGCGTGAGGAGCTTCGTCAGTTCATCACGGATGCGCTCCGCGCTGATACGTTTCATCTCGATAGCATGTCGTTTGATGGCACGGGAAGTATCCGGATCAATAGCGTATCCGAGGTTGGCGGAAAAACGGACAGCCCGAAGCATCCTTAAATGATCCTCGGCGAAGCGCTCGTCGGGATTCCCGATTATTCGGATTACACGGTCCTCTATATCCTTCTTGCCGCCGACATAATCAATGATCTCGCCCGTCATCGGATCCATGAGCAGGGCGTTGATGGTGAAGTCGCGGCGGCACACATCCCCATGTGCACTGGTGAATTCGACATGAGACGGCCGACGGCCATCTTCATAGCCACTCTCGGCACGAAATGTGGCGACTTCATAACTGTGGCCTCCCTCAACCACAAGCACGACGCCAAAACTTATACCCACCGGCACTGTATGAGGAAAGAGCGAACAGACCTCCTCAGGCCGCGCTGAGGTAACGATGTCATAATCTCCAGACTCCACTCCGCGCAGGAGATCACGCACGCATCCACCCACGAAGTAGGCTTCATGGCCGACATCTCGCAACCGATGAACAATGCTTGCCGCCGTATCGCGAGATGCTTTGAATTTTCCGGAACTATTAACTAACAAAGATCAGTTTCCCTGTTCATTATCATGATACGCTAAAAGACGGAGAGCATTTCTATTCATCCGATGAAGCCGGAAAAAAATGCGTAATCAATCTGTATCCTGTGCCGGTACTGTATGAAGTCTTTATGGCCTGAGTTATATAGGCCTTTGCCCCTTCCACTGCTTCGGATACGCTTCGGCCTTTGGCCAGCAGAGTAGCAATGGCAGAGGAAAAAGTGCACCCTGTGCCATGCGTTTCCTTCTTATCAATTCTCTCGGAGGAATATCGGCGAAATTTCTTGCCGTCATAGAGGATATCTACAGCATCACCTGTCAGATGTCCTCCTTTAATGACCACATTCTTCGCGCCAAAGCCGTAAATTACCTTCGCAGCTTTTTTCATGTCGGACGTAGAGGTTATTTGCATTTCAGTTAAGACCTCGGCCTCAGGTATATTCGGAGTCACGACGAAGGCCAGTGGAATCAATTCTCTGATCAATGCCTCCCTCGCCTCACCTCTTGTCAATGCCTCCCCTCCCTTGGCCGCCATTACGGGATCGACGACTAACTTTTCAATGCCGTATTTTCTGATCATGCTCGCCACTGCCTTTAATATGCCGGTATTCGTCAGCATCCCCGTTTTGGCAGCGTCAATACCCATATCGGTCATGACAGATTCAAACTGCTTCTCCACAAATTCAGGCGAGATCTCATAAATATCCTGGATGCCTAAGGTATTCTGAGCGGTGAGGGCAGTTATAACACTCATTCCCAAACCGCCTAATGCCATGATGGTCTTCAGATCTGCCTGTATTCCTGCACCGCCGCAGGAATCCGAACCGGCAACGGTTAGAACGCGGACTAACTTCATCTGCCTCCTCAGGGAAGGACCCCCGCTTTGAAATATCTGATCACAAGGAGATGACCGCTTTTGACAGAAATGATACCCCTCGTGGCAACTAAGCGATTGCTGACCCCATAAGGTGTCCCGATTTCCATTGCTCCATCTTTAAGCGGATATTCAAATCCATCGATTGTTATTCCCGTTACCATATCCGAAAGAGGGAGAAGAGATATCGTCTGCCCCGGTTCACCTTCAATGGCATACTCGTGGCTCACAATAAAAGTCTCACACCATTCATCAATCAATTTAATTTGTATGCCTTTTTTCAAGCCCAGAGCCAGGAGTGATACATTGGCAAGGGTGTGATCGATCCTGGTTCCGAAGGCGCCGAACACATAGATTTCATCAGGGGCAATACCAAAAGCATATTCCAAAGCCAGTTGCGTATCAGTTTCGTTCTTGCCCTCCGGAAATCTGATAATCCGGCTCCCCCGCTCCTTGAAGTACTCCAGCATATCGGGTGCCAAAGAATCCATATCGCCTATTATGACATGCGGGACCAGACCGATTGCATGAAGATAGCCGGCGCCACTGTCTGCACAGATTATCTCGGCAGGTTTCAGCTCGGAGAGTTTTGACCGGAAGAACGCCAGGTCTCTGATCTCGCCACCGGCAACGACTAATAAGACTTTTTTCATGGGATTAATATTGGAACTTGTCAAAAGGATTATCTAATGTTTTGCCACCGATTCTTGGGCTTTCTATATAATACCAAAGACATCCTTTGTATTCTGATATGTCACACTGGCCAATTCTTCAAGGGACAGGCCTTTTATCTCCGCCACCTTTCTTGCCGTATGGACAACATAGGCAGGTTCATTCCTTTTCCCCCTATTGGGATGAGGGGTAATGTAGGGTGCATCTGTCTCTACCAGAAGACTCGTTGCAGGGATGTATCTGACTACTTCCTGAAGCTTTTCTGACTTCCCGAACGTAATCGCTCCCGGTATAGATATGAGAAATCCCATGTCGAGACATTTCGCAGCCATCCTTTGGTCACCGGAAAAGCAGTGGATGACCCCTCTTTGCTTCCGCTTCCACGTTCCGAGCATGTCTACGGTTTCCTTATGGGCGTCACGATCATGTATGATTACGGGTAGTCCAATCTCGCTGGCTACCTCCAGCTGTTCTCCGAACCTCCTGATCTGCGTCTCCCTGGGAGACAGATTGCGGAAAAAATCAAGACCGATTTCCCCGAAGGCCACAACTTTATCCATTTTTGCCAGTTTCTTGAGAGAATCGTAAGTCCCATCATCAATTTCCTTCACATCATGGGGATGAATACCAATCGCCGCATACACATTCTTATACTTCCCGGCAATGGAAACCGCCTTTCTGCAATCATCCAGGGTCGTGCCAACCGTTACAATCAGGTCAACTCCCGCGTCTTCAGCCCTTTTTATAACTTCGGCCCTGTCTCGGTCGAAGTCCTTCATCTCCAGATGTGCATGCGAATCAGCGAGCATAATTGCCCTTCCGTGCAAGAACGTCATCCACCAGCCGGATTACTCTATTTCTATCTCATCCGCACACGAGGACACGTCAGGAAGTTCCTTAAGGTAGGATTGCAAATCCTTCTCTGTAATCTCCCCATCAAGCAACATCCTTGTAAGAATTCTCTTATCAGTCTCACCCTCGCAACCAGACTTTCTTTCCTTCATTATGACTTCCTCCCTTTTCTTGGACATTGATCAGGACTGAATATCTATTACACTTTTTCTTTTTTTTCAACAAATACTCAAAGAAGAGCGAACACCTTGACAGGCAAGATTAAATTGGATAAATTCTTAGAAGTTTATAGTGGCGTTAACTTTTCACCATAATTATTCTCTTTTTTTGTTCTCCGTTTTCGTATCAAGTTGCAAACAGGTGTTGCAATGGATATGAAATTGACATCACGTGTTTGGAACTGGCCAGTTTACGGGTGGCTCGGTTCCGGACTGGCCATCACATTCTGGATTCTGAACTGGTATCTTTCCGGACTGCGCACTCAGTGGGGCTTTTTCCCCATGTGGCTTGGATACTGCCTCACTGTCGACGCCATGGTTTTCACTCGGAAAGGCCATTCGCTCTTGACCCGCAGTCCCGGCGCCTATGCGGCGCTCTTTCTAATTTCAGTGCCGGCATGGTGGCTTTTTGAAATTATAAATCTGCGCACGCAGAACTGGTACTACCTGGGCGAGCAATACTTCACCGATGCTGAGTTTCTGCTGTATTCTTCACTGAGCTTCTCAACGGTCATGCCTGCAGTATTCGGCACGGCCGAGCTGGCCAGCACCTTCACCTGGATTAACAGAATAAAATCCAACCTCCGATTTGAAATAACTCCAGCCAGATTAATTGCCCTCTTTGCTACAGGCTTTATTATGCTGCTATTGATGTTGATCTGGCCTATTTACTTTTTTTGTTTTGTCTGGCTGTCAATCTATTTAATGCTCGAACCGCTGAATTTCTGGCTGAAGAACCGTACACTTCTCCACTACATTTCCGTAGGCAACTGGCAACCGCTACTAGCTTTGTGGGTCGGGTGTATCATATGCGGTTTCTTCTGGGAGATGTGGAACTTTTACTCATATCCGAAGTGGATATATTATATACCCTTCTTCAACTTCCTCCACATCTTTGAAATGCCCTTGCTCGGCTATTTCGGATACCTGCCGTTCTCCATGGAACTATTCGCCCTGTCTCAGCTTACAATTAGTTTGCTCAAACCCGGCCGGTTTCATGACTATATCCGGATTTCAAAAGATAGCGATGGAAACGAAGTGATGGAGCTGTGGTCTGAAGCGGTAAGAGAGACGAGTCAATAATTTATCGATTCTAAGCAGGCGATGCAGAGCGTCATTCTTCCGTAAGCGTATCTTTATTCTTAGACTAGTGTGGCAGCATCATAAAGAGTCCAGAATAAATTCTGCCGCCCTATTTCTTGCGTCTATCTATAACACTCCCGGCCTTACCTTCATGCCTGGCAATCGTGTTAGGCGGCACCAGCTTCACTGTAGCGCTTACCCCTATTACGGACCTTATTTTTTTTTCCACCATCTCTAAGAAGGCTTTTTGCCTCTTCATTTCGTCAAAGAAGGTCCCTTCTGCAGCCTCAAAATGAACCTCCAACAAATCACGGGCGCCTTTCCGATCCGCCACAATCTGATAGTGCGGCGCAGTTCCCACAATAGCGGCCAATACAGACTCTATCTGCGAAGGAAATACGTTAACCCCCCTGATTATAAGCATATCGTCTGATCGTCCCGCTGTCTTATTCATCCGCACCATGGTTCTCCCACATCTGCATGGCCCATATTCAAGAGATGTCATGTCTCCCGTGCGATAACGGATCATGGGAAATGCCTCTTTTTTGAGGGTCGTCAAAACGAGTTCCCCCACGCGCCCGGCTGACAGCTGTTCACCCGTGAGGGGGTCAATGATCTCCGGAATAAAGGCGTCTTCAAATATATGCATGCCGCATCTGTATTCACATTCGCCCGCCACGCCCGGACCGACAATCTCCGATAAACCGTAATTGTCCGTGGCAGTGATGCCCAGTCTCGATTCAATCTCTTCGCGCATGGCCTCCGACAATGGTTCTCCACCAAATAGCCCGATCTTCAATGCCAACTTCTTCGGGTCGACGCCGATACGCTCCATCCTCTCTGCCAGTGTTATCGCATAGGTCGGTGTGGAAATAAGCACTGATGTTCTGTAGTCCTGCATGATCATTATCTGCTTTTCCGTGTTGCCTGTGCCCGTGGGTATGACGCTTGCCCCGATGGCCTCCGCCCCGTAATGAAACCCGAAGGCCCCCGTATATAGACCGTAGCTAAAGGTAATTTGCACCATATCATCGCGGGTAACTCCGGCAGCAGTCATAACGCGGGCTACGAGGTTCGTCCACGCCTTGATGTCATTTCTTGTATAGCCAATGACAACAGGTTTTTCAGTTGTTCCTGATGATGAATGCACCCTCACCACTTCACGAAGAGGAACAGCAAACATGCCGTAGGGATAATTCATCCTCAAGTTTTCCTTCCTGGTAAACGGGATATTCACCAACCCGGAAAGGGACTGCATATTTTCAGGAACAATCTCTAACTCGTCAAACATCTTGCGATAGAACGTCACATTTTTGTAAACTCTATTTAGAGTTGCCTGCAGCCTTTCGAGCTGAAGTTGTTCCAGCTCTTCGCGTGGCATACACTCATATTTGGCGTCCCAAATTTTCATAAGCACCTCACGTTTATTTCGTTAACGTTCCCAGATTTCCTTTCTGTCTTTTCCGAGATATGCCCTCTGCACATCCTTATTCGCCAGAAGCTCCGCTGCCGTCTCTTCGAGAATTACCTTGCCCGTTTCCAGCACATATCCCCGATCGGCAACCCTCAGCGCTACCCGTGCGTTCTGTTCTACGAGAAGTATGGAAGTTCCCTGCTCCCTGCGGAGCTCCTCGATGACCCGAAATATCTCCTGCACCAGCAGTGGAGCAAGTCCCATCGCAGGCTCATCAAGCAGGAGCAGCCGCGGTTTCGCCATGAGCGCCCGCCCTATAGCCAGCATCTGTTGCTCACCTCCCGATAGGGTTCCCGCGATTTGTTTGCGTCTTTCCCCAAGGCGCGGGAATAGAACATAGACCGCGTCCTTATCTTTCATTATGTCTTTCCTTCTTTCTCCGGCCCCGCTGCGGAGATATGCGCCAAGTCCAAGATTATCCTCAACGGAAAGGGGTTTAAAAATCTGCCTTCCTTCGGGAACCTGGGAGACGCCCAGCTTGACTATGGCATCCGGGGAAAGTCTGCTGATCAACGTGCCGTCAAAATGTATTTCGCCATTTGCGGGAGGCGTGACAGCAGAGACTGTATTTAATATTGTCGTCTTCCCGGCGCCGTTAGATCCGATTAGAGCCACTATCTCTCCGGCACTGACATGGAGGGAAACGTTTCTCAGGGCATGCAGTTTACCGTAATATGTGTTGATGTTTTTAATTTTCAACATTAGTAACAAACCACCGTTAACCCTCTCCCAAGTAAGCCGTTATTACCTGTTCGTCTTCCTGAATCTGTCGTGGTGTCCCTTCCGCAAGTTTATGCCCGAGATTGAGAACTACGATGCGGCTACAGATCTCCATAACCAGCTCCATATCATGTTCCACAAGAGCTACCGTAATCCCCGAATCCTTTATTCTGGTAATCAGCAGGGCAAGATCAGAAGTCTCTCTGCTATTGAGCCCCGCTGCCGGTTCATCCAGGAGGATGATCCGTGGTTCCACGGCCATTGCGCGGGCAATCTCGAGCAGTCTCCCCTTACCAAAGGGTAAATTAGCCGCTTTCAGATGAGCCAGTTCTGCGATACCTGCGAATTCGAGCCAAGAAATCGCCCGTTCCCTGATATGGCGTTCCTCACGCAAATGGGCCGGTAATTTTAAAGCCGAAGCAATGATGCCGCTTTGTGACTTTGTATGAAGACCAACCATGACATTTTCCAGAACCGTCATTTGACCGAACAACTCAATACCCTGAAATGTGCGCACCATGCCGAGCCTTGCAATCTTCTCCGGGAGAAATCCGGTTATATCTTTCCCGTCATAGTAGACCTTGCCGGATGTAGGATCATAGATACCCGTTACAATATTAAACAGCGTCGTTTTGCCCGCTCCATTAGGACCAATAATGCCGGTAATCTCGCCTGCTGAAATTGAGAAAGTAACGCCCTGCAGTGCCGTGAGGCCACCGAAGATCTTCGTCATGTCTTCAATTCTAAGCACCTGAAAATCCCCCCTAAACCCTTTTCGCAGAAGGGAGACGAGACTTAACCTTTGCAAGCAGGAATCTGGACAAAAGCGGTACGCCTCGTACGAGGCCGCCCGGCATGAACATGGTTATTACTATCAGAACAATGCCGTAAACGACAATATCATAATCCTGAAACGTCCTGAAAAGCTCCGGCAGTAACGTCAGAATAGCAGCGCCCAGAAAGGAACCATAGATACTGCCCAGTCCCCCGATAATCACCATCGTAAGCAGTTCTATGGATACGTTGAACCCAAAGGATGCAGGCGAGATAAACTGGACTGTGTGGGCATAGAGACTTCCCGCAAGGGCAGAAAAAATGCCCGAAATGGTAAAAATCTGCACCTTTAAGAGTCTGACATTCACTCCCAGGATACGGGCCGCCACCTCGGAGTCGTGAATGGCCCGAAGAGCCCTGCCGATCCTTGAGGCGGAAAGATTGACAGATAAAAGTATCGTGGCGATGGCGAAGGACCAGACCAAATAATAATTTTTCATGTCGGTATTGAAGATAATGCCACAGATGGAGAGATTCGGTATACCCGGCAATCCTGAAGGGCCGCCCGTTATATCTATAGTTTCGTTGAAGACGATGTAAACGATAATCCCCATGCCGAGCGTTGCCATCGCCAGATAGTGTCCCTTGAGCTTGAGTATGGGAAAGCCGAGGACAAAGGCTATGATACCAACAGCAATGACGGCGATGACCATAGCCAGCCAGGGATTCGCGGCATGTGTTGCCGTCAAGACGCCGGATACATACGCCCCGAGGCCAAAAAACGCCGCCTGCCCCAGAGAGATTTGACCGGCAAGCCCTAACAGCAGGTTCAGAGCCACGGCTAAAATAGTATAAATGCCGACGAAGACCAGCACATTCACAATATAGCCGCCCTTGAAGAACAGAGGCGCCGTGAGGACTGCGGCAGCAAATACAAGAAATTTCATCAGCTCATGTTTCATTTATCCGTCCAATAATTTCATACCCTTTCCGCTTCCCCCTTTCCGAACAACCCCTGAGGCCTGATCAACAGGATGATAAGGAGAATGATAAAGGCGATGGCGTCTTTATAACCTGACGATATTAAGCCCGCCCCGAGAGACTCCAGAACGCCTACAATCAAACCGCCGGCAACCGTTCCCATGCCGCCGCTCATACCGCCGATGATGGCAGCACAGAATCCCTTCAATCCGAGCATGACGCCTACATCATATGACGTCATGGTAAGGGGTGCGATGATAATTCCCGCTGCGGCCCCCATAGCCGAACTTATGACGAAGGAAAAGAGCATCATGCGCTTGACATCGATCCCGACAAGCCTTGACGCTACCCGGTTGAAAGAGCAGGCGCGCATCGCTTTCCCGCTTATGCTGTGGTGGAAAAAAAGCCTGTTTGCTGTGATAATTATCAGCGTGACGCCAAAAATCCAAATGTTCTGTGGCATTATTGCGGCGCCCATCAAAATGATCGGCTCATTTCCGGAAAACATAGGCAGGGCATGCGTATCCTTTCCCCAGAGGAGCATGGCAACTCCCCGGATAAGTATGCTGCCGCCGATAGTGATGATGACGAGAATGATCGGTTCAGCATCCTTAAGGGGGCTGATGGCGAGGCGTTCAAATAATGCGCCCACTGCCGTGGCAACCGCAATAGCAAGGATAACGGCTAGCGGGAGGGAAAGTCCCAGAGTGATATGGAAGAATAAGGTCAGCATACCGCCCAGCATCACAAACTCGCCTTGAGCAAAGTTGATTATGCTCGTGGAATTGTAGATGATGGCAAAGCCAAGCCCGATGAGGGCGTAAATTGCCCCTGTAGAGAGACCGGACAGAGTATATTGCAGTAACTGCTCAAAAAGTTCCATAGGATTAATACTTATATGTGGCAAATCACATTAATATGAATTTCTGGTGGATCACTTCCCAAATTACATGCCCGCTTGGGCAAGATGTCAGTACAGCCCCTTCGCATCTACTCAATTAGCGAGATTTCTCGCTACGCTCGAAACGACGGTTTCAGTAATTTATAGAGGAGACGATCTTCCAGATTCTAAATACTACTTTACCAGTACCCACTCCTTGTTCTTTATCGTCACAAGAACGAAGGCGTCCTTCGTCAAGCCTGCGTGGTCTTGAGGAGTGAAGTTGAATATACCGCCGATACCTTTAAAATTGCGGGTATTTTCGAGTTCATTACGAATGGCGGCAGGTGAGTCACCTCCACGTTCAATCGCACCCTTGAGAAGCATAACCGCATCCCACGCGTGCCCCCCGAAATGATCCCCTTCTACCTTGAAATGATTCTTGTAATCATTTACGTAAGCAAGAAGTGACTTCTTCTGCTGGTCAGATTTCGGAAGCACATTTGCAACAATAACCCGTCCCGAAGGGAGAGTTATCCCTTCCGCTGCATCTCCGGCCAGCTCTATAAACTTTTTCGAAGAAACGCCGTGGCTCATATAGAGCGGCAGATTAAGCCCCAGTTGCTTGGCGTTTCTTGCAACCTTGGCAGGTCCCGGATTTGTTCCCCAGCAAATAATAGCCTGTGCCTTGCTGCCGCGTATCTTAACCAGCTGGGCTGTCATGTCCGTATCGTTGGGACTGTAGACTTCATCGGATACTATGGTGATACCGGAATCTTTAGCACGAATTTTCAACTGTTCCCTCCCTGACGCACCGAAACCGTCGGATACTGTCAGTATGGCAACATTATTCATATTCCGTTTCTTAAGGTGATCATAAATACGCTCCACTGCCAGAGAATCATTCTGGGCTGTCTTAAAGACCCATTTCTTTACCGGTTCTGTAATCTTGATTCCGGCAGCGCAGGATATCAACGGAATCCCTGCGACTTCGATAGTCCCAATAATGGCCATTGTCTCGCCGGTCGTGCTGGGACCGATAATCGCGCTGACCCGGTCTTCCTTGATGAGTCGAGTAGCTGCCTGTACTGCCTTGGTGGCATCACCCTGGGTATCGTAGAATACCAGTTTCAGCTTCCGCCCCTTGATGCCACCTGTCTTGTTAATTTGATCCACCACCATATTGGCCGTATTACGTTCCGGTTCACCGAGAAATGAGGGCGGGCCGGTAACGGCAAACAGTCCTCCGATCTTAATCGGCTCCTGCGACCAAGAGTTTACCGTAAAGACAAGAAGAAGGCAGAAAATGCAAATTGATTTGATGATTGTTTTTAACATGTTGTACCTCCTGATAAATTTATTGTTTTATTGTAATCCTTAAATTAAGAAAGTGTTACAATTGTTTTCTTGCTTTTTACTTTTTGGGATTAATTCTGTCTGGAGTTGATTCGAATTAGGCCTGCATGCCCGCCCATTGAGGCGCACAGCAGGCATCAATATGTGTATTTGCAGCGGGTCTGGTCGATTATGAGATGCAGGAATTCTTTTTTCATTTGCTCGTCACGGTTTCTGATAGTCCGCGAAACCTAAAAGTATTTGATGATAATGTCAAGGAATATTTTCCCATCTTCCTTGAATCCTCTTCCTCGAACCACACATTCCTTTGTAATTTGTTAACTTTCACCTTGCCTGAACCTTAATTCTGTGTTATGTTCTGGCTTAATATATGACAGATATTAGTACCTTACAGCAATTGTTTCAACCGCGGCAACTTATAGTTGAATTGCCAAAACAGGAGGTCAGGTCATGTCATTGCTAATTGGCGGTGCAGTCTCAGTAATTATTGGACTCTTAGGTCTCATATTCTGGTGGAGTGATTTTGTCATAATCCTGAAGGGCGGAATCCCCATCATTATTGTACTTAGCGGTATTCTCGCCGTTTATATCGGTCTCGATGAGATTCAGGACAAGCTAAGGGAAGAAAGGCAAAAGCAGGAGGAAAGTCTGGCAAAGGCAAGGGAAGAAATCGAAATGGTGAGAACCCAGGCCGAAAAGTATAAGGAAGAGCTCGACAGGATGAAAGAAGAATCAAAAAAGAAATATTGAGAAATGAAGTCCGGGATTCCAATAAAAGCTATCTGCTGTTCGGTGTCAAACATTGAGGAGGAGGCACAGTGGGAAAAATAATTCTTGTTGTCGATGATGATCCTGACATAGTTAAAATAGTGGAATTGCGGCTCACAGCAAATGGTTATGAGGTGCACACTGCGCATACCGGAGAGGAAGGACTGAGCAAATGTAAACTGATAAGACCTGACGCAGTCATACTGGATCTAATGATGCCGGACATGGACGGGTCAAGTGTTGCACATGAAATGAAAGACGACCCCAATACATGTAACATTCCCGTAATTTTTCTTACCGGCGCCGTTAAGGCAAGCGAGGTCCCGAAGAGCCACAAGATAGGTGGTCAATACTTTCTTGCCAAGCCTTTCAAGGCCGAAGAGCTGCTCAAAATGCTGCAGCTTGTGCTTTCGGAATAGTGAGTTTTATGCTTCAGATCGCACCGGCAGCTGATACAGCACCATAAACTGCTTTGACAGCATGTTCATACCAGATGGGATACTGAAGGCTTTCCGATCGATAAGATCCGAAAGCGACAATGAGTTAGACATCTCAAGTCATTGACAATTCACTTACCGCGACCTGCCTGCTCCACATATTTCAATGCGCCGCTGTGAAAAATCAGAATGTAAATGAAATCGCCCGAGCAAATAAAAATCTCAATCCGTACAGTGAAACAAGTCAAAATTCGCATCATTATTTTCATTTGACACCATCTTTGGCCCATTTTATAATATTAGATAATGGGTGCCGAATTAAATATCACAAACCTCAGCAGACAGTTCAGTTACATCATTCTTCTCGACGGACACGAGTGTGGAGAGGTATTTTCATTACAAACCACCTCACTGAAAATCGAAACAGGAAGACATGAGCTGTCCTTTAAGGACACTGATACTGACAATCTCCCCACGAATTGCAAGCCCATACAGATAACAATCGCGGATGGCAGATCACTCCACTTGAAAATTCTCACCGAGGATTTTTCCATCAGAATCTACGATGAACAAGGTACGCATCTTAACGGGAAACGCGGTTTTCTCTGTGGTCAGGTCGGTGAGGGTATTCATGTTGAAAACCCGATAACCTGACTAATCTTACCACACGTCAAGAGTATAATCCGGACAATAAATCTACGGCACAAATAAGACTCTATGAACTCTGACGATTCGGGGCATAAAATAAAATTTGCTGAGAAGTTGCGCCGCAGATTGATAGGGCCGCCTCGAGATATCCACGAGCCTTCAATATTTCACAGGATATCTCTCATCCCCGTCCTTGCATGGATCGGCCTGGGAGCCGACGGCCTTTCTTCTTCATCATACGGCCCGGAAGAAGCCTTCAAGGCGCTGGGTCCTCACAGCTATCTTGCCGTCTTCCTGGCCTTGGCTACTGCTTTGACGGTTTTTATCATCTCCTATGCTTATACACGTATCATCGAGCATTTCCCCCATGGAGGCGGCGGATACATTGTCTCCACCCATACGATCGGTAAAAACGCGGGGGTGATATCCGGATGCGCCCTCCTCGTCGATTATGTACTGACCATCACCGTATCTCTTGCTTCCTGTGGCGATGCCTTGTTCAGCTATTTACCTGTCACATATCTTAAGTACAAGTTGATCTTCGTGGTCTTTTTAATCCTCCTCCTTGTTGTCATGAACTTAAGAGGGGTGAAGGAGTCTGTAACAGCCCTCGCACCGATTTTTATAACATTTGTAGTAACCCACATTCTGTTGATCGGTTATGGCATTCTGAGCCACGCCAATCAAGTTGGACCGGTTGCAAGGGCGTTCGAGGAGAATTTCAAATATGATCTCTCCACCATAGGCTATGTAAGCATGTTGGCCATTTTTCTCAGGGCTTTTTCTCTCGGGGGAGGCACCTATACGGGGATCGAAGCGGTCTCTAACGCCATGCAGATCATGCGTGAGCCGAAAGTTCAGACAGGTAAGCGCACGATGGTATATCTGGCCACATCGCTTGCAATTACGGCAGGAGGCCTTTTATTCTGCTATTCGCTTTACCGAATAATACCTGCCGAGGGCAGAACGTTGAATGCCGTCTTAGCCGATCTCACCTTTGGCAATTGGCCCCTTGGCGGAACGCTCGCGCTGATAACGATCCTCTCCGAAGGAGCCCTACTCATGGTTGGCGCTCAGTCAGGATTCGCAGGGGGACCAAGTGTTATGGCAAATATGGCCATCGATTCCTGGCTGCCTCGTCGCTTTGCATCGCTATCGGAACGTCTCTCAATGCAGGACGGCGTTCTGCTGATGGGCGGTGCAGCCCTTCTACTCTTACTATACACCGATGGTTCCGTTTCAGCCCTCGTTGTAATGTACTCCATCAACGTGTTTCTTACCTTTACACTGTCACAGTTCGGAATGGCGACTTTTTTCTTCCGCAACAGGGAGAAGGATAAAGCATGGAAAAGACATATTGCAGTGCATATCATCGGCTTGATACTTTGCCTAACTATACTTGTCATCACCGTCGTTATAAAGTTTGAAGAGGGCGGCTGGCTGACCCTCTTAATCACCTCCGGAGTTATCGGCTTGTGCTACTTGATCCGTAGGCACTACACGAAAGTCCGCAGGGGCGTTCGCCAACTCGAGGAGATTCTGTCTGAACTACCCAAAGGCAGTCATCCTAATAATGAACCGCTGGATACTAAGGAGGCCACAGCGATACTCCTCGTTAGGGGTTACAGCGGATTTGGTCTTCATGTATGGCTCTCCGTTGTCCGTGAATTTCCCAAACTCTACAAAAACTTCATTTTCGTCTCCGTGGGAGAAATCGATTCCGGTTCATTCAAAGGCATAGCGGAAATAGATGCCTTGAAGAAATCCGTAGAGAGCGATTTAACAAAATACGTCCGTCTTGTCCGTTCCTATGGTTTCCCCGCTGACTACAGAATGGAGATAGGAACCGACGTGGCTGATACCGCAACGGGGCTGTGCGAATCTCTCGTAAAAGAATTCCCCAGATCTACGGTCTTCACGGGAAAACTGATCTTTCGTGAGGAAAACCCTTTCCAGAAGCTGCTCCACAATGAAACGGCCTTTGCAATTCAGCGGCGCCTGCAGTGGAACGGCATCACCACCGTCATACTGCCAATCCGTGTTGATATATAGATGCTTAAGAATCTAATGAACAGACCCGACGGCATTAACCACTGACAATTTCATCCGCCTCAAACAATAATCTGGAAAATTGAAACTGCACCGATTGGAGAAGAGTTGTTGTCAGATAATTGAGGTGAGAAATACTAACTGAGTTCAAACTTGCCTTGAAATCGAGGCTATCGATATGATAGCTTGCCTCCCAGATACCATCAAGATGCCAGAGGATCATGATGTTGCGTTTACAAAAAAGCGTTTTATTTCTGCCAATTTTTTCCGCTCTAACCTTCCTTCTTGTTTACGGATGCGCCACCATTCCCCGTGAATATGGCAAGACAGAAACGCGGAAGATGCTGGTTACTGCCTATGACGCCAGCAAGAAATCGACGGGCTGGAAAAACAAATACGGATGCTTCCTGATGCCGCCGGTTTATGCGTACGGACCGCACGAAGGAGAGAAGAAGAAGGTAGGCATCACCTCCGACGGATCCAAGGCAAAAAAGGGGACAATCGCAGCGGACATCAGCAGGTACCCTTACGGCACGAAGATGTATGTCCCCGGTTACGGTTGGGGAGAGGTGCACGATACAGGCAGCGCCATCAAAGATGACCACATAGACATTTTTTTCCCTGATGAAAAGGATGCTAAGGCATGGGGCAGAAAGTATCTCGGCATTATCATCAATAAGCCATAATTTTCTGATGAGGAGCTTCTATGAATTTCTTTTTTAACCCGGACGGAGTCGCTGTTGTCGGTGCAACGCCGAACCCTCTCAAAGGCGGGTATTCTATCTTTAAGAATCTCGTCATAGGCTATAAGGGAAATATTTATCCTGTCAATCCCAGTTACAAGGAAATCGAGGATATTCCCTGCTATCCGTCCGTGAGCGCCATCCCCGGTCATGTTGACCTGGCCATCGTCTTTGTTCCGGCAAAACTCGTACCGGCAACCATAGAGGATTGCGCGGCCAAAGGTGTCCCGGGTGTCATGATAGAATCCGGGGGCTTTGCTGAAACGGGACATGATGGAGGTTTTCTGCAGCAATCTCTGAAAGAGATATGCAAACGAACGGGGATTCGCCTATGGGGGCCCAATTGCATGGGTCTCGTTGATGCCGTTGGCGGCTATGTTTTCTCCTTTATGGATCCACGTTCATTGCAGCAAGGACTCCTTATCGCCGGAAACGTATCACTTGTGGTACAGAGCGGATTGCTATCCGCCGGCTTTCTCGTTGATATACTGAGTCACCGCGTGATGGGCATCAGTAAAGTATGCTCCATAGGCAATAAAATAGACGTCAACGAGTGCGATCTGCTGTCTTACCTTATTCAAGATACTAACACTGAAGTTATCGGCCATTACCTGGAGTCTTTTTCCGATGGTAGGCGTTTTACGGAACTGTGCAGGAAAAGTACAAAACCCATTGTCGTCCTCCACGGAGGGAAGAGCAGAAAAGGGGCCGAAGCGGCAATGAGCCATACGGCATCCCTGGCGGGAAATCATAAGATCATCTCAGGCGCCCTGGCCCAAGCCGGGGTGACTGAAGCCGGAGATTTTCATCAGATGATGGACCTCTGCCGTTCACTCTCTGCGAGACCCCGACCGTCTGGCCGACATGGTCGCATTGCTGTTCTCACGTTTAGTGGCGGTTCCGGTATTGTCGCCTCCGACTTCATTGAGGAACATGGCCTCACGGTGGCGGAACTTTCCCGGGAAACCAAAGACGCCTTGGGACGTCTTTTCCCCGACTGGATGCCTGTCGGGAATCCCGTCGATCTGTGGCCAGCCATAGAAAAACATGGCGGAACGAACGTCGATGTATACAGCACGGCACTTGCGGCCGTGCTCAACGATTCGTGCGTCGACGCCGTTTTCCTCCACGCCTTTGCGGGAAATTTCCAGATTGGAATCAATGTCACAGATATTGCCGATCAGACGCGTACGGCCGGCAAGCCTGTATTCGTATGGCTCCTGGGGAGACACGAAGAGGCCTTTCGTTTTAAGGCAGAGGCCCTCTCCTGCGGTATTCCTGTATTCCATGAAATATCCCGCGCAGTGGAATGCTTAGCGGCTGTTTTCCATCGACAAAGATATTCTGAAATATTTAAGCGACTGCCGGAGAAAGAAGAGATAATACGCCTCCCCCATAAGCTGAGTGATGTCCTGGAAAAGGCGGTGGGCCCTTTGGACGAGTATGTCTCCAAGACTATTCTCAGACTTCACGGTATTCCGGCTGCAGAAGAAGAAATCATATCAGATGAAGCGGAGTGCAAAAAGATCGCAAAGCGGCTCGGCTTCCCGCTCGTCATGAAGGGCCTGCAAAAGGGAAAGGTACATAAGACCGAACTCGGCTTGGTCCATTTAAATATAACAACGCCGGAAGCCGCCCTAAATGCTTTTGATTCCCTGAAGAAGAAGATGGACCCTTCGGGTCAGGTACTTGCCTATAGGCAGGTAAAAGGAAAAATTGAGATCATCGTCGGACTTGTCAGGGACGTTCATTTTGGCCCCTGTGTGATGCTCGGGCTTGGGGGTATAATGGCGGAGATATTGAGTGATGCAGTCTTTGCCCCGGCTCCACTGACCGTGGAGGACGCTTTGGCATTAATAGGTCGTTTGAGGGGACAGAAGATATTCGACGGCTTCAGGGGAGAGCCGCCAGTGAACAGAGAGGAACTCGCAGGGATACTTGTTGCACTGGGCAACATCGGTCTTCAGTATCCACGGATTCACGAAATTGATGTAAACCCCCTCATAGTGGGCGAAAAAGGCGCTATGGTAGCCGTTGATGCCACAATTGTCTTGAGATGATGCCTATTCTACAGACCTGACTTTCTTCCCCATGCGCAGGGACTCGCCTTGCCTGCAGTCCACTTTCATTGTCATATATAACCTCGGGCAGTCCTTCTTAAGCTCCTCCATGCAGCGCTTTACAACAAGCATGATCTCATCCCATTCTCCCTCTATTGATGTTCCCATCGGACCTATATGATGAGAGAGGCCACTGTCTTTTATAATTTTTACTGCCCGCGACGCGTATTTACTCACGCTCTCCTCTTTACCAAGCGGGAAAATAGAAAAATCAGCGATGACGCTCATAACAACCCCCATTCTCACGCAGCATCCTTCTTATACGTCCAATCATTTAATCTTCTGAATATCTTTTTCCTTGGCTATAACTACGAGTATCTCTCCGTCCTTCAGGATAAAATTGGCAGCCGGCACCATGTGAACCTGATCTGTCAGCACGTCTTTCACGGCAATGACCTCGATGTGATATCTGCTCCTCAACTCAAGTTCACCGATGCTTTTCCCCAAGAAACTATTAGGAGGCGCAATTTCAAATATCATATAGCCCTCAGAGAGAGGAAGGCAATCGAGGACACTCGGAGAAATCAGACTTTTAGCAACTTTGCTGGCAACTTCCTTTTCAGGAATGATAACGTCAGTTGCACCAACCTTTTCGAGAATAAGTTTATGCTCTTCGTTGGGGGCTTTGACGATTATATTCTTGACCTTCATCCGTTTCATGTGAAGGGTTATGAGAGTGCTGGCTGCAAGGTCCTCGCCGAAGGAGATGATGACTACATCATCCTCCTGTATGCCGATATGATCCATTACTTCATTGTCCGTACCATCGGCAACTATTGCCTTAGTGGCAAAATCTTTTAAACGATGGACGGCCTCCTTGTCCTTATCGATGGCAATGACATCGAATCCATTTTGATATAATTCTTTGACGATATTGGAGCCAAAGATACCCAGCCCAATCACAACCACGCGCCGCACTACTGAAGCCATCACCTAACCTCCTTAACCAACCATGACAGACTCTTCCGCATATGTTAACCCCCTTTTGGGGGAATACCAGGAAAAAGCGAGAGTAAGCGGCCCCACCCGCCCTGCAAACATCGTGAGAATGATAGCCAGTTTCTGACCGACACTCAGGGTTGGCGTTATACCCATGGACAGGCCCACATTGCCAAAGGCGGATACTGTTTCAAAAAGATACTCCACAAAGAAGTGACGGCTCTCCAAAGGAGGCAAATTCCCTGTACCCCCTAACAACAGAAGAATTGAGGTGATGAGAGTAACTGAAAAGGCCGAAGCAAAGATAATGGCAATCGTTCGTGTTAGAATCTCCCCCGGGATGGTCCTGTCATAGGCATTAACCTGTTCCTGTCCTTTCAGTCGATTCCAGATCATCAGAAGGAGTAGTGCAAAGCTCGTTGTCTTAATGCCTCCCCCCGTTGAGCCCGGCGAGGCGCCGATAAACATCAACATAATAAGAACAAGGATTGTCGGATTTGTCAGCAGACCGATATGAATCGTATTAAACCCTGCCGTACGGGGAGTTACCGATTGGAAAAAAGATGTGAGAATCTGCGTCTTGACAGGTGCGTCTTTGAGAATGTGATTCATCTCGAACAGATAAAAAAATGCGGCGCCTCCGAGGATCAGACTTGCTGTAGTCAAAAGAACAATTCTTGAATGTACGGAAAGTCTCTGCTGGTATCCCCTCCATTTGGAAACTACCTCGTACTGAACGATAAACCCTATCCCGCCAAGAATAATCAATGCCATGATTGTGACATTGATAATTATATCATTCTGATAACGAACCAATTTATCCGGGAAGACGGAAAGTCCGCAATTGTTGAAGGCAGAGACAGCATGATACAGGGCATGATAGAAAGCCCTCAGTGGAGAAAAATCCTGCGAAAACCGGAGAAATAAGAAAAATGTCCCTGCAGCCTCAATAATGAAAGTAAGGCCGAAAACCCATTTCATAATAACAAGGAAATCTCTTCGCGGTGTATGGAGAAATGTCGACTGGAAAATTTCCCTGCCCTTAAACGAAATGCCCCTGCCCATGAGTCCGAAAAGGACAACGGAGAATGTAATGATCCCGAGGCCGCCGATTTGAAAGAGACACAGGGTCACAATCTGCCCGTTTAAAGATAGATCAGTACCGATGTCCAGAACTGTGAGGCCTGTAACGCAAACTGCCGAGGCAGATGTGAAGAGGGCGTCAATAAAATTTATATGACTGCCGGCAGCAGAATAAGGAAGCCAGAGGATAACGGCCCCTATGAATATCACCGAGGCGAAACTGATGATAAAAAACCTCTGGGGAGATAATAGCTTCGATATAAACCGCTTCATGGGCTATGGTCATGCTCCTTTGGGCGTTTAAATAATACAAAAAGCATAATGACGGCTCCAACGGTTATGGCGGAATCAGCAATATTAAAGGCGGGCCAGTGGTAGGCGCCTAAATGCACATCAATAAAATCAATCACCTCTCCGAGACGCACCCTGTCAATGAAATTACCCAGGGCACCTGATAGAATCAGGGAAAGGGCAAATATCATAAGCGGTTCTTCAGTTTTACTTTTGGCGATATAGTAGAGAACGAGTATGATGGCTAAAACCGTTACTGCAAAGAAGAAGACGGACCGAAAACCCGGTGAGGCACTGGCAAGAAAACTGAAGGCGGCTCCCGGATTCCTGACATACGTTATATTCAAAAATCCTCCTATGACCACAACCGATTCATGGAGGGACATGCAGGAGTCGATGTAGGCCTTGGTAATGAAGTCGAGGAGTACCGCCGCCGCCACTGTGGCAAAGAGAATAAGATACTTTTTTTTCAAATAATCTCTCCGTGAAACTTCCCCTCTCCCATCCTTGTCCCCGCAGAGGAGGGAAAGCGAGAGTGAATATAGTGCTTAAAGGTTCGCAAGGCACCTTTCACAGATAGTCGGATGTTCATCATTAACACCCACAGTCTCGCTGTATATCCAGCATCGGTTACATTTCTTTCCCCGTGTCTTTCTCACCCCAATTGTCAGACCCGCAAATTCAGGACTTACGTAAGGGCTTTTGATGCCCTCCCTTTCTACAATACCGATCTGGGAGATAATCAGCAGGGTTTTCAAATCTTCAAGATGTGCCTCCAAAAACGCGCGGAGTTCATCTGATGCAGAGATATCCACACCGGCATCGAGGGAGTGCCCGACTACTTTATTCTTCCTTGCTGTTTCAATTGCCTTCGATATCTCTCCTTTGAGGGCGATCATCTTATTCCAGCTCTGGGCCAGACCCGCATCCATATACTCCGGATTCACTTCAGGGAATTGAGTGAGATGAACGCTGATTTCCCTGCCCTGATGCGGAGGCAAAGATAACCATATCTCCTCCGCAGTAAAGGAAAGTATGGGGGCAAGCAGGCGTGTCATGGCATCAAGAATTACGAGCATGGCGCTTTGCGCAGATCGTCGCTGCCGTGATTCCGCCCTGGATGTATAGAGTCTGTCTTTCAGGACATCCAGATAAAGGGCGCTCAGGTCAACGGTACAGAAATTATGAAGAGTGAAGAACGCATGATGAAATTGATACTGATTATAAGCTGTCCTTACACGCTGTATAATTTCCTGGAGCCTGTGAAGAGCCCACCGGTCGATTTCTTCCATATCCTGATAGGATACCATTTTACTGCGGTCAAAATCATACAGATTCCCCAGAATGAATCGACTGGTGTTGCGAATGCGCCTGTAGGCCTCTACAAGGCGTTCAAGGATTTCGTCGGAAATCCTTATGTCCTGTGTATAATCTTCTGCAGCCACCCAAAGTCTCAATATCTCAACACCATGCTTATCGATGATCTCCTCCGGGTCAACGACGTTGCCCATGGATTTGGACATTTTCTTTCCCTCGCCGTCGACGACAAAACCGTGCGTCAGGACAGTCCTGTACGGGGCGTGCGCTCTCGTTCCCACAGACTCCAGCAGAGAGGAATGGAACCACCCTCTGTGCTGGTCGCTGCCCTCGAGGTACATATCCGCCGGGGAGCCGAGGTAAGATCGCTTTTCCAGCACCGCAGCATGACTCACACCGGAATCAAACCACACATCGAGTATATCCGTCTCCTTTGCAAATTGGTCGCTTTGACATACGGGACAGACTGTTCCGACAGGCAGCAGATCTTTCGTATCCCTCTCGAACCAGACATCTGCACCGTATTCATTAACCAGCTTCACTACGTGCCCGATGATATCCTTTGTCATGAGGTCGCTCTTGCAACGGCTGCAGAAAAACATGGTAATCGGCACCCCCCATAATCTCTGCCGGGAGATGCACCAGTCAGGACGACTTCTAATCATTCCGGAAATCCTGTCACGGCCCCACGCCGGCAACCACTCTACGGCTTCGATAGCTTCAAGGGTTTTCTGCCTCAGGTTATTTTTCTCCATGGAGATAAACCACTGCTCCGTAGATCTGAATATGATGGGATTCTTGCACCGCCAGCAGTGAGGATAGGAATGCTCAATGTCGACACGGCCGAGCAGGGCGCCGGCCTCAGCCAATTTCTTAATGACCGACTCGTTGGCATCGAAGACAAACTGTCCCGCGAAATCCTTGACATCGGAGGTGTATCTGCCGTCATCATCAACAGGGGCGTAATTGTCAAGACCATACTTCATGCCTATTTCGTAATCTTCCTGCCCATGTCCGGGCGCGATATGCACACACCCCGTTCCCGCGTCGAGAGTGACAAAAGGAGCCAGGATCAGGAGGCTCTCGCGTTCGACCAATGGATGTTTACATTTCAGACCCTCCAAGACCGATCCTGGAAATTCGTCCACAATCTTGTAACTCTTATAGCCGAAGGCATCCATGCAGTAGTCCAGAAGATCCTTAGCAAGTATTAGAGTCTCACCATTCACTTTGACTGCCGCATAGACAAATTCCTCATGCACGGCGATTGCCTGGTTAGGTGGTATGGTCCAGGGGGTCGTCGTCCATATTACCACGCAGACTTTTTCCCCGGCCAGTTTCGGACGAATTATTGATATATCCGAGATCATCGCGAATTTGACATAAATGGACGGCGTCGTATGATCACTGTATTCAACTTCGGCCTCCGCCAGGGCAGTCTTACAGGAAGCGCACCAGTATACGGGCTTTTTCCCTCTATAGACGTCACCGTTGAAATAAAGCTTCCCGAATTCCTCCACAGTCGCCGCCTCATAGTCGTAAGACATGGTGAGGTAGGGGTTTTCCCATTCTCCAAAAACCCCCAGACGCTTGAACTGCTCCCTCTGGATATCCACATATCTGTCTGCAAACGCCCTGCAGAACCGCCGTATATCAGCATGGGACATCTCATTCTTCTTCGCGCCCAGTTCTTTCTCGACCTGATGCTCTATGGGAAGACCGTGACAGTCCCAGCCGGGGACGAAGATACTGTCGAAACCGGACATATTTTTTGACTTAATTACTATGTCCTTGATCACCTTATTCAGCGCCGTACCCAGGTGAATGTTCCCGTTTGCATAAGGAGGTCCGTCATGAAGTATATACGTCTCTCTTCCCTTCAAGGCCTGTCTGATCTTTTCATAGATGTTCATATCCTCCCACATCTTGAGCAATTCCGGTTCCTTTCGGGAAAGATTCGCCTTCATGGGAAAGTCAGTTTTCGGCAGATTCAACGTATCCTTATAGTCCATAGGGAACTCCTCAACTTCTAGTAATCAATGATAATTTATGTATTTTACTAAACAGTGGGCAAATTGGTAGTCGCAGAGGCTATCACATAAATTAACCTCTTTCAAGCAGAACTAAAAAAGCCCCCTGCCGCAAAACAGGGGGCTTTTTCACAATGAGATAAGATTAAAAACCTCTTACATTCCCATGCCGGGATAGCCGCCGCCGGGAGGCATGCCGGGCATAGCAGACTTTTCTTCCGGTTTCTCTGCTACCATGCACTGGGTAGTCAGCATCAAGGATGCCACACTTGCCGCATTCTGGAGGGCAAAACGGGTAACCTTCGTCGGATCAATGACACCGGCTTCAATCAGGTCTTCATACTGATCAGTTCTCGCATTGAAGCCGAAAGCGCCTTTTTTCACTTTGACCTTTTCGACGGCAATGCTGCCTTCCTGACCGGCATTCGTAACGATCATTTTCAGCGGTTCTTCAAGGGCCTTCTTCACTATGTTGACCCCCACCTGCTGATCCCCTTCTAATTTCAGCTTTTCCAGGGCAGGAAGTGTCCTGATATAGGCTACGCCTCCACCGGGAACTATTCCTTCTTCCACAGCCGCGCGGGTTGCGTTGAGCGCATCCTCAACGCGCGCCTTCTTCTCCTTCATCTCGGTCTCTGTTGCCGCGCCAACCTTTATTACGGCAACACCACCGACCAGCTTTGCCAGCCTTTCCTGAAGTTTCTCTCTGTCGTAATCAGATGTCGTTTCATCTATCTGCGCTCTGATCTGTTTCACCCTTCCTTCGAGGGATGCTCTTGACCCTGCGCCGTCGATAATCGTCGTATTGTCTTTATCTATCGAAAGCTTCTTGGCCCGGCCAAGGTCTTCTAATTTTATATTTTCCAGTTTCATACCCAGGTCTTCAGAAATCACCTTCCCACCGGTCAGAATGGCGATATCATCAAGCATGGCTTTCCTTCTGTCGCCAAAGCCAGGGGCTTTTACTGCTGCAACCTGCAGGGTGCCGCGAATCTTGTTCACCACGAGGGTAGCGAGAGCCTCTCCTTCGATATCTTCGGCAATGATCAGCAGCGGCCTTCCCATTTTTGCAATCTGCTCCAGGATGGGAAGAAGATCCTTCATGGTGCTGATCTTCTTTTCGTTGATAAGAATCAAGCAATCCTCGAGGTGTACCTCCATCTTTTCTGCATTGGTCACAAAATAGGGAGATACGTAACCTCTGTCAAACTGCATACCCTCTACGATCTCCAGTTCGGTTTCCAGTCCCTTAGCTTCCTCTACAGTGATGACCCCTTCTTTACCGACCTTCCCCATGGCCTCGGCAATAATGGCGCCGATTGCCTCATCGTTATTAGCGGAGATTGTACCAACCTGGGCAATCTCCTTCTGGTCTTTAGTCGGTTTGCTTAACTTTGCCAGTTCCTTTACAACGACTGCGACGGCTTTATCAATGCCCCTTTTTATATCCATGGGATTACTTCCCGCCGCGACACTCTTTGCCCCTTCTCTGTAAATAGCCTGGGCAAGGATGGTTGCCGTGGTGGTGCCATCACCGGCCACATCACTCGTTTTGCTGGCGACTTCCTTCACCATCTGGGCGCCCATGTTTTCAAACCTATCCTCGAGTTCAATCTCCTTGGCCACCGTAACGCCGTCTTTTGTAACAACCGGGGCACCAAAAGATTTATCAAGAAGTACATTCCTGCCTCGGGGGCCGAGGGTTATTTTAACCGCATCTGCAAGGGCGTTTACACCCTTAAGTATTGATTTTCTTGCTTCTTCGTCATATTGAAGTATCTTTGCTCCCATCTAACTTATCCTCCTTATGATCATATTATTACTTTTCAATGATTCCTAATATATCATCTTCTCTCATGATCAGATGTTCTACACCATCGATTTTGACTTCCGTACCAGCGTACTTACTGAAGAGGACCCTGTCTCCGGCTTTGACATCAGGCTTTACCAGTTTGCCGTCTTCTGTTGTTTTTCCCTTGCCTACGGCTACAACCTCGCCCTCTACTGGCTTCTCTTTGGCCGTGTCCGGGATTATAATCCCGCCTTTTGTCTTTTGCTCTTCCTCTAACCTCTTGATAATCACACGATCCTGTAATGGCCTAATCTTCATGATATCATCTCTCCTTTCCTTAATTTTTATATTTTTTTGGCATTTTATAAGGCAATCGCATCTGTTAATCGACTTTACCCTAAAATAGGCACAAATTCCCTCATGTCAAGGCATTCTGAGCAAATTTTTGAAAAAAATAAGGGAAAAGAGCATTTTTTTAGTAAAAAAGACCCTTCCCCCTTCAATTTTCTATGATTTTTATGTTTTCGGCACCCTATTTGTGGGAAAAGTGAGAGAAACCGTGGTACCTTTTCCTACCTGACTTTCGATTTCAATGCTCCCGTTATGGGCCTTCATAAGATGTTTTACTATTGACAATCCCAAACCGGTGCCTCCCAAATCCCTGGAACGTGTCTTGTCCACGCGATAGAAACGTTCACCGAGCCTGGGAATTTCACTTTTCGGTATACCCATGCCGGTGTCGATCACTTTCACGACCACAAAACCTTTGTAGTCTTGAACCGCATGGATGGCAACCCTGCCGCCACTTGGCGTAAATTTGACAGCATTATCCAGGATGTTCACAAAAATCTGTGCCAATTTATCCCTATCTGCCCCAATGAAGGGGAGTTCATCGGAGATGTGTTTATCAATAGTCAGGGATTTCTCTGCCGCTTTCGTCTCGAACATGGGCAACACGTTCTCAATTGCATCGGCTATGGAGACATTTTCAAACCGCAATTTCATTTCTCCCAGCTCAATGCTGGAAAGGATCAGCAGGTCGTCCACCAGCCGTCCAAGACGATGAGCATTCTCGGAAATTATGTGAAGAAATTTCTTTGCCGTCTCTTCTTCTTCAATCGCGCCCCCTTGAAGGGTCTCAATAAATCCTATGATTGCCGTAAGCGGTGTCTTGATCTCGTGGGTAACATTAGCCACGAAGTCCTCACGTATCTTTTCCAGCTTCTTAAGACGTGTAACGTCATGGAATACCATCATCGTCTTTTGTTTCCCTTCCGTCAGTCCATGAACGGCTGATATAGTGACATCCAGGATAATCGGCGCTTCCTGGCCAAGGCTAATCTCCCGCAAGACAGGTCCCCCCGAATCTCTGAAGAGATCAAGGGCATCCTGTAACTCGACATTCCTGAATGCCTCAAGAGGCGTCTTATCCAGAATGTCAGTGATGCCTTCATTTCCGAGGATCTCTTTCAGACTTCTATTGAGAAACTCAATACGGTTCTGATTGTTAATGACAAGAACACCCTCCGTCATACTGGCAAAGGCCGCTTCAAGCGTTGCCTTCTCCTCATCTGCAATCCTCACTCTTTCCTGCTGTTCTTGCACCATGCGATTGATGTCTTTTTCCAATTGCCCAACATCATTATTTGACTCTATCAGAAGTGTTCCTGATGCCTCACCGCTGCATACTTTGTGTGTATATGAAATTACTTTCTCAATTGGTGATATAAGTTTTCTGGCCAGAAGAAATGCAATGATACAGGAAGAAATGATGGCGATCAGAAGACACTTATATATATAGCTATACTGCTGATCAATGGATTTTCTTACCTCGAATAGCGGACGGGCAAATCGTATGTAGCCCGTAACTTCGGAGACTTCTGTAATCGGAAAGGCGATGTAGAGCATGTCTATACCGAGAGTGCGGCTGTAACGAATTGCTTCCCCCTGTCCCTTGATTCTGGCTTCCTGTATTTCCGAACGGTTCAGGTGACTATCCATCTGCGCCAAGTCTTTCTCTGAATCCGCTTTGACCCGGCCCGAAGCATCAATCAGGGTAACGCGGGAGCGGGATATAACAGCCAGATGTGACAACTTCCTCTCAATATCACCTATCCCTAATAATGCAGCGATTCGTGCTTGAGCAATCAGGTCATTCTTTATCTCGTCTATCAATTCAGTCTTGATCTGCCGGGCATACATCAATCCCATGACTATGGCGGTGAATAGTATCAGCGCGACATAGCCGGCAAGAATCCTGTATAATAGGCGGTTCTTCAATCAGTCGCTCCTAAGCCTAGCAGCTTGGTTCGTGCCTAACAATCTTTCCCGTCACCATATACATGACCATGTCGGCAATACCCACGGCATGATCAGAAATCCGCTCGAGGCTCTTGGAAATCTGCATAATTATGAGAGCTCTATGGATCTTCTTGGGATCTTCCAACATGAAGGTGAGGAGTTCCCGGAAAACCTGTTCATTGAGGCTATCGATGGTTTCATCCTCCATCCTGACTTTGCGCGCCAGATCAGTATCTTCATTAACCATGGCATCGAGGCTTTCCTTTATCATTCCCCGGGCAATTTCCGCCATCCGAGGAATATCAATATAAGGCTTCATCGGCGGTTCCTCACTTAAAAGAATAGCCTTTTCAGCAATATTAGCCGCCATATCGCCGATTCTCTCCAGATGTCCATTGATTTTAATGGCCGTTGTGATGTATCTCAGGTCCCTCGCTGTCGGCTGCCTCAAAGCCAGAATGCGGATACACTTTTCCTCGATTTCAACATCAAGCTGATCGATCGTATTGTCATCGCATATTACCTTGCGGGCCAGCTCTGCATTCCTATCCACAAGGGCCTCTATTGCAACTTCAATTGCCTTTTCTGCGAGGGCTCCTAAATATATGAGACCTTCCTTGATGTCCCGAAGTTCTTTTTCATAGTGGGTACTTGTATGCCTTTTTTCAGCCATTTGTTATCTCCCCAATATACTAAGCAACAAATTAATTTACTTGTTTAATGTCATTCCGAGGAGAGAAGCGACGAGGAATCTTAAGATTCCTCCCTCTGGTCGGAATGACATGGGTTGTGTTTTCACCGGATACCAAATGCAATCAACCGAATCTCCCGGTAATATAGTCTTCCGTCTGTTTCACATCCGGATTGGTAAAGATTTTTTCCGTGGCATTATATTCAATGAGCTTCCCTAAATAGAAGAAACCGGTCTTCGATGAGACACGGGCTGCCTGCTGCATGTTGTGCGTAACTATGATAATAGTATATTTTTTCCTCAATTCGTCGATCAACTCTTCAATTTTTGCCGTTGATATAGGATCGAGCGCCGATGTCGGCTCATCCATGAGGATGACATCCGGTTTCATAGCGAGAGCTCTGGCAATACACAAGCGCTGCTGCTGCCCCCCGGAGAGGGTCATCGCCGATTTGCCCAGGATATCCTTTACCTCATCCCACAGCACCGCCTGTTTTAGGCTTTCCTCAACAAAGAATTCCAGATCATTCCTTTTAGTAATCCCCGCAAGTCTTGGGGCATAGGCTATATTGCTGAATATTGACTTTGGAAATGGATTAGGCTTTTGAAAAACCATGCCAATTTTTCTCCGAACGTCGACGGGATCGACATCGGTACTATAAATATTTATGCCTTCAAAAATTATTTCTCCCTCGACCCTGGTTCCAGCGATGAGATCATTCATGCGATTGAGTACCCGTAACAGCGTGGACTTGCCACAGCCGGACGGTCCTATCAGGGCGGTCACCCGGTTCTTGCCAAAATCCATGGTGATATCGGTCAGTGCCCTGGTCTGTCCGTAGAAAAAATTTACATTCCTCAACTCGATTATACTGTTACCTTCCACAATTACCACCTTTTTTTCTTCCTGACATAACTCCTGATGACAATGGCAATAAGATCAACCCCCAGCACAAGTCCGACAAGAACAAGTACCGTCCCATACTGAATCGATCTCGTCTGTTCTATGTGGGTACCCGCCGTAGCAAGAACATATACGTGGTAGGGAAGAGCCATGACTTCATCGAAGATGGAGCTGGGAAGCTTCGCTGTAAAGAATGCCGCCGCTGTAAACATGATCGGCGCTGTTTCGCCTGCCGCCCTGCCGATACCCAGGATCGACCCTGTCAGTATTCCGGGCAAAGCGTTCGGCACGACAATCTTATATATAGTCTGCCATTTGGATACACCGAGGGCCAGTGAAGCCTCCCGGAATGTTTGTGGAACCGCTTTCAAGGCCTCTTCCGATGCCCCGATAATTGTCGGCAAGACAAGGATGCCAAGGGTTAAGGCTCCGGAAAGAATGCATGATCCAAAATGCAGAAAAACAACAAAGAACCCAAGTCCGAACAATCCAAAAACAACTGAAGGAACCCCCGCCAAACAATTTATACCAATGCGGACAAGTCTGACAAATTTTCCCTGTTTCGCATATTCAGCAAGATAGATTGCTGACGCCACCCCGAGGGGCAGGGCTACGGCGATGGCCCCTATTGTAAGGTAGAAGGTCCCCACGATGGCAGGCATGATCCCGCCCTTTGTCATGGAATCTGTTGGCGGGAGGGTGAGAAAATCCCAACTGATGGCTGATATCCCGTTGACAACGATGTAAGTAATAAGACCGCCGAGGGCCAGCGCAATCAGCAGCGCCGACAATCGAACGACGGCAAAAAACACCTGCTGTTTGAAATATCGAAATTTCATGGATGTCTGCAGCACATCCTGCATAATACAAACTCCCCGTTCCCCTTTACAGTGTTGCTGATCCCACTTCTTTGAATTTCTGGGAAATATAATCGGCAATGAGATTAAAAATCAGGGTTAAGAAAAACAGGACAATACCGGTGGCAAAAAGAGCATGGTAATGCCCGCTCCCGAACGGCGCCTCCCCCATCTCCGCAGCAATGCTCGCCGGCATCGGCCTTACGGAATCAAAGATACTTTCAGGAATAGCTGCCGCACCACCGGCCACCATCAGCACAACCATGGTTTCACCTATAGCCCTGGCCATACCGAGGATCACGGCCGTGGAAATTCCTGACAGCGCTGCCGGCATAATGACCTTCGTAATGGTTTCATATTTCGTTGCACCCAGGGCATACGATGCATCCTTGAATTCCTGGGGCACGGCATAAAGGGCATCCTCCGAGATGCTCGAAATCGTGGGTATTGCCATGATCGCCAGAATTACCGAAGCATTCAAAATGTTAAGACCCGTCGGCAGATCAAAGGTCTCCTGGAGAAAGGGTGCCACAACGACCATGCCGAAGAAACCAAGGACTACGGAAGGAATCCCTGCCAAAAGTTCTATTATCGACTTCGTGACATCTTTGATAGAAGCGGGTGCGATTTCAGAAATGTAAACAGCAGAAAGAACCCCCAGAGGAACGGCGATCAGACATGAGAATACGGTAACAACTGCGGAACCAATTATCAGGGGCCATATGCCGTAGGAGGGAGGATCATACGTGGGATACCATTCCTTTCCGAATATGAAATCCGTAACGGACACTTCCTTGAATAAAGGGATCCCTTCGCGGAAAAGGAATACAACGATCAGTGCCAGGGTAAGCACAGAGACGAAGGAGAAAACAGCGAAAATACCCTTGATGATGGTTTCCTTCAGATGTCTGGACATAGTAACTTACTGTTTTTTAATTTTTTTTGACGTTTTTTCTTTGGCTTCACCCGTTATAGGGACAAATCCCTCCTTGGCAACCAGTTTTTGTCCGGCGGGGCTCAGCACGAACTTGATAAAATCGGCAACAACACCTTCGGGTCGCCCGTTGGTATACATGTACAATGGTCTTGCAATGGGGTACTCCTTGGAGAGGGCCGTTTTTGCAGAAGCGGGAATCCCATTGACGGTCAATCCCTTAACCGCCTTGTTAACGTAACCCATGCCGACATAGCCGATGGCATATCTGTTCTTGGAAACCGCCTGGACAACCGCGCCGTTTGACGCCTGTAATTGGGCCTTTGGAGTCACTTTGGCATTGTTAAGAACCAGATGTCCCCAAGCTTCAAAGGTGCCGGAGCTGCTGTCCCTCGAGACAACTATGATCGTGAGATCATCACCACCGACCTCTTTCCAGTTTGTAATCTTGCCCTGATAGATCTGACTCAACTGATCAATTGTCAATCCATTAACTTTATTCTTCGGGTGAACAATAGGCGTCAACGCATCAATCGCAATCGTGTGAGCAACAGGATTCACTCCTTTCTCTCCGGCAAGGGTGATTTCATTGTCCTTAATTTCCCTTGATGAATTTGCAATGTCCGTAGATTTGTCAATCAGTGCCTTGATCCCGTCTCCCGATCCGGCGCCGGAAAGAGATATATTCACTCCGGGATGCGCCTTCATGTAAGCCTCCAATGCCACCTGCGCAACCGGCAAAACCGTTGTCGACCCCTTGATAACAACATTTTCCGCGGCAACGGCCAGATTTGTACCAAAAATTAGCCATATCAAACCGACCGCCAACAATTTTCTTACCATTTTCAAAACCTCCATTCAATTTTACTTTATCTTCTAAATTTCTTGAGGATATCTTTCATTATTTACCCTCAAGAATGCAAAAAAGTCCTTCGATATTTGAATACAATAAATCGATCATAGCTTCGATTATGAAGCGGATTTGTTTTCAAGCGTATAATACATATCAAATGTTTCAAATTTGTTAAAGAATGATAAAGGTTTTGTTAATTTAGCACAAAGTCTTGACTATATTCTCCATAAGCATGTGATGTGGGAGACGGCAAATATTTATATGAGCCATCTCCCATATTACGCTCTGTTAAATCGACACCCACCAGATGCACCATTCCTTCCTGTACTTGTTAATCCGGAGGAAACAGTAAATATCTACCCTTTCAACTGGTGATTGCTCATTGACTATCGTCGAAGAACCGTGATAGATGGGCCACGTTCGTCCGTCCATGAAGGGTGACATCGATGCATGTGACGATGACTCAATTGCAGAGTAAGTGAAGGCTCGAAAACATGGATAGTTACCCCTTAATCCCCGTTATTATCATCATCTTCATCGCCCTCGTTTTTGATTTTATTAACGGCTTTCATGATGCCGCAAATTCAATTGCCACGGTCGTTTCGACCCGTGTGCTGAGTCCCCAATATGCCGTCATGTGGGCAGCCTTATTCAACTTCGTGGCTGTCTTTTTTATTGGTGCGCAGGTGGCAAAGACTGTCGGTACGGGGATCATCAGTCCTAGAATTGTGGACAACTTGCTTATTTTCTCCGCTTTAGGAGGCGCCATAATTTGGAACCTCGTTACCTAGTGGTTGGGTCTGCCAAGCAGTTCCTCCCATGCCCTCATCGGTGGTCTAATTGGAGCTGGCCTCCTGAAAGGGGGAACGGGGGTTCTGGTTTGGAAGGGGATTATTAAAACAGCGAGTTTCATCATTCTTTCCCCCCTCATCGGCTTGAGCCTTGGATTAATTCTAATGACTCTGACTTTAAATTTATCCCGATATATTTCAGTAGCTGCTGCAGGCAGTGCGTTCAGGAAGTTCCAGTTGTTTTCTGCAGCTGTTTTCAGTATCAGCCATGGTATGAACGATGCGCAGAAGACTATGGGGATTATTGCTGTTGTTCTTTTCAGCAGTGGCTACCTGGGCTCCACTTTTTATATCCCTTATTGGGTTGAGTTTGTTTGTTATCTAGTCATTGCATTGGGAACTATGTCAGGGGGATGGCGGATTGTTAAGACGATGGGGACAAAGATTACAAAACTTCAACCCATGGGGGGGTTCTGTGCAGAAACTGCGGCTGCCATTTCTATCATTGGCGCCTCGGTAGCAGGCATTCCCGTGAGCACGACCCACACGATTACGGGAGTGGGAGCCACGAAGCGATTGACCGCCGTCCGTTGGGGAATTGCGGGAAATATCATCTGGGCTTGGGTTTTAACAATACCTATATCGGGATTAATCTCAGCGGCCATATATCTGTCTTTGATTGCCTTCAGTTAACTTACTATGTATCTTTCTAAATTGACGCCGGATTTCTATCAGACTATTATATTGAGGTTTTGTTCTATTTAGTTTATTAATCTGTACCGTGCTGGTCATACATGTGTTTGGGACGATGCTACCTTTGATATGGTGTCTATATAACTACTTCTAGTTTAAAGGGAGTAATAATATGAAGCGCTTTTTGAAAATATTCTCTTCGTATCTAATCGTTATCCTTCTGGTGATTGCCGTCCTGGATTTTTTTCTCACACCGAAGATACGCGACATCATTACTAAAAGCATCGAGGATGAAATGTTCGGTATAGCAAGAATCATCACCCTTATGCCCGTGGAAAACATTGCACGTAATGTCCCGGAAATTGCCAAACAGTCAAACATGCGGCTGACAATCATCGATCCGACAGGCCGGGTTATATCGGATTCCCAAGCTGATGCGGAAAAAATGGATAATCACCTGAACCGTCCTGAAATACAGCAAGCTATAACAACAGGGTATGGCAAAGCCTCGCGATTCAGTATAACACTTCAGGAAAGCATGCTCTATGTTGCCCTTCCCATTAAAGAGAACGCTGTGATCAAGGGCTATATCCGGTTGGCTCGTCCGCTTACAGAAGTCAGGGAGTCGCTTGATCATCTATATCACGTGATTATGCTTACTTTATACATCATCGCCCTTCCTTCACTTCTCCTCGCCTTAATCTTTTCCAGAAGTATTGCATCGCGACTCACAACGGTTGAAAAAACTCTTAAGAAGCATATGTAATAAGAAGTGCGGAAAAAGGATACGCCATGAACAGTATTGCAGGGAAGCGCCAGGCGTTAATCAACAAGCTCTTTCCTTCCGGCATCCCCAGATTGTGGTGCCCCCTCCTCACACACTACAGGCCTGATGGCGGCATCGACTTTGACAGGATGCATGTCCATTTCAACTATGTAGTCCCCTGGGTAAAAGGATTTCTTATTCCCGGATCAACCGGTGATGGCTGGGAACTGACAGAAGATGAAACATTAGAAGTCGCAGACTTCGCGGTACAACAGGCCCGGACGCGCGCGATCAGTCTCCTCCTCGGTGTCCTGAAAGCTGATGTTGAAACCATGAAGCGGACGATCTCAAGCATGATTAAGATGCTTCAAGAAAATCCGACGGGAAAAGAGGATGCCGGCCAAATCCTGCAAGCCAATCATGTTTGCGGCTTCACCATCTGCCCGCCCCGGGGAAAGTCGCTTACTCAGCATCAAATTGAAGCCGGTCTCTCCGCAGTCCTCGATATGGGGATGCCTATAGCACTGTATCAGCTTCCTCAGGTGACCGAAAATGAAGTGGCGCCCGAAACCTTTGAAAGACTCGTGCAGAAGTATTCCAACCTGTTTTTGTTCAAGGACTCAAGCGGTCAGGACAGCGTTGCAACTTCCGATGTCTACAAGGGTGGTGTTTTTCTCGTCAGGGGCGCCGAGGGCAACTATGCGCATTGGCTCACAGGCACAGGCGGCTGCTACGATGGTTTCCTTCTCAGCACGGCTAACTGCTTTTCTCAAAATCTTTCTTCTCTCATCGAAAGTCTTGAAAAGAACGACCAGAAAAGAGCCGGGGGGATCTCGGAAAGGCTGACCGCAATTGTCAGCGAGGTCTTTGCTCTTGTGCAACCACTGCCTTATGGCAATCCCTTCACCAACGCCAACAAGGTTATTGATCATTTTTTTGCCTTCGGGCCTTCGGCAAATACCATAGAAGGACCGATCCTTCATGAAAAAATTCGCATTCCCCATGACGTTATTCAGGCGACAGGCGCCATTCTGACTCAGTATAATCTGATGCCTGAAAGAGGATACCTGGAGTAATCGGCTCCAACGTAAACGGGCTTGACATGCTTTCCGCGAAGACATCATCAAGGCCGCCCACGAAAGGACTCTTTGGAGAAGGATCAATAAAATAGCCTCAAAAGTCCAGGATATCGGAACAAGATTGAACAAAGGAAAAAAGCGAAGGAGTGGAGAAATGAATATAAGGAAGGTCATGGTCGTAGGTGCAGGTTTCATGGGATCGGGAATAGCCCAGGTTGCGGCAGCAGCAGGTTTTGCAGTAACCATGCAGGACATCAAGAATGAATTCATCCAGAAAGGTTTGACAACAATAGAGAAGAATCTCAAAAACAGCATTACCAAAGGAAAACTCAGCGAGGAAGAAAAAAATTCAATCCTGGACAGAATCACACCGACGGTCGATTTATCACTGGCCAAGGACTGCGACGTGGTAATCGAAGTCATATTCGAAAACAAGCAGGCTAAAACAGAGCTCTTCAAGAAACTGGAAGAGCTCTGCCCGCCGGAGGTCATATTTGCAAGCAACACTTCCTCTATTCCCATCACGGAACTGGCCGCTTCCACCAGGCGGCCGGCCAGGTTTGCCGGCATGCATTTCTTCAGCCCCGTCCCGGTCATGAAACTGGTCGAGGTGATCAGGGGTTTGAAAACCTCGGAAGAAACCGCCGTGACAATCAAAGAATTGGCCGAAAAGTTCGGCAAGGTTCCGGTTTATGTAAAAGACGGCCCCGGTTTTCTGGTCAACCGGGTCAATGCCGCACTTCGCAATGAGGTTTACAGATGCCTGGCGGAGGGTGTCGCAACCATTGAAGACATCGACAAGGCCCTGAAATTCGGTCTTAACCACCCCATGGGTCCGTTCGAACTGGGTGATTTTGTCGGCCTTGAGATAGGCCTGGCCGTGGCGGAAACTCTGTGGGAAAACTTTAAGGACCCGAAATGGGCGCCCTCTCTGATTCTGAAGAAAATGGTGGCTTCCGGCGACCTGGGCCGCAAAACCGGCAAGGGCTGGTACGACTATACATCCGGCGAGAAGAAGCCGCGGACGGATCTTAACTTCTAATCAGGCTTTCTGAAAAAATTACGGGGTAATGAAAAATGGAAAATGTGGTCATTCTGAGCTGTGTCCGCACGCCGATAGGCGCCTATGGCGGGGCCATGAAAGATATTCCGGTTTACCGGCTCGGCAGCCTCGTTTTGAATGAGGTTATCAAAAGGGCCGGGATCGAAGCTGCTGCGGTTGATGACGTCATCATGGGGACGTCCTACCAGAACGGGGAATGCGCCAACGGCGCCCGGATGGCAATCCTTGATGCGGGCTGGCCGGATACGGTTCCGGGCGTCGTAATCGATCGGCGCTGCTGTTCAGGGGTGGAATCCATCTTTTATGGTGCTTTACAGATCCAAACGGGAAATGCAGAAATTATCGTTGCGGGTGGTATGGACAGCATGAGCCAGGCTGAACTCTACATCCCGGGCGACATCAGGTGGGGCCTCGGCGGAAAGAGCCACGACAAATACGGCTACATGCCCCGTGGCCACGGCGCCCTCGCGATGTGGGGTATTCCCCTGTACGACAGGATTCAGCGCGGCAGGGTGATGTCTCAGCCCATCCACCGTTACGGAGAGTTGAACTCGATGATGTCCTGGGCGGAGATGGCAGCCAAGAGGGAAAATATAACCCGTGAAGAGGCGGACAGGTGGGCATATCACAGCCACAAGAAAGCCGTTGCGGCATGGGATGCCGGAAAATTTGCACAGGAAATAGTCCCCGTTCCCGTCGGAAAGGGAAAAGGCGGGGACATCATATTTTTCAATACCGATGAGGGACCGCGTCGCGAAACTACTATGGAAAAGCTTGCCAGGCTCCGGCCCGTTTATCCCGACGGGGTGTGCACTGCCGGCAATTCCTCTTCCGAGAATGACGGCGCCTCTGTCGTTGTCCTCGCATCGGAAAGAAGAGCAAACGAGCTCGGCGCCAGGCCGATTGCATATTTTCGGTCGTGTGCCATTGCCGCCACGGATCCGACATTGACATATCCGGCGGTGCCTGTCTCCGTTGTCAAGGCTCTCAGGAAGGCCGGTTTGAAAATCGGTCAGATGGATCTCATAGAGGTGCAGGAGGCCTTTGCAGTCCAGGCATTGGCCGACGCAAGGCTCTGTGGGCTCAGCGAAAAAGATATGGAAGAGAAGGTGAATGTGAACGGATCGGGCGTTTCTCTCGGCCATCCGGTAGGCGCAACCGGCACGATGAGACTGACAACGCTGCTCCATGAAATGAAAAGGCGCAATGCCCGTTACGGGCTCGAGACCATCTGCGGCGGCGGTGGGCAGGGCATCTGCATGATCGTTGAGAGAAAATCATAAATCGGCAAGGAGAACAAGATGGATTTTGCACAAACGCAAGAGCAGCAAATGATTCAGGACATGGCAAAAAATTTCGCCGAGAATGAAATCAAGCCATATGTAGAGGAAGATGAAAAGAACCAGCACTGGCGCAGGGAGATATTCGAAAAAATGGCCGAACTGGGTTTCTTCGGTTTCTGTATCGACGAGAAATACGGCGGCAACGGCATGGGATTTCTCGAGGGGACCCTGGCAATTGAGCAGGTCGCAAAGGTCCATACCTCCTGGCGGATGGCTTTCAATATGCAGTGCTGGGGCCCGGCGTTGACAATCCAGAAATTCGGCACAAAAGCGCAGAAGGAGCATTACATACCCAGGTTTGTCAGTGGCGAATTCATCGGAAGCTTCGCCATGACGGAGCCCGATATCGGCTCTGATGTTGCCGGCATGCGCTGCCGCGCGCAGGATAAAGGAGATTATTTTCTCTTGAACGGCACGAAGATGTTCATAACCAATGGAACCATATGCAATCATGGCCTCCTTTATGTGAAGACGGACAAGGATGCCGCGGCGAAGGGGATCACCTGCCTGATAATGGATTACAGCCTACCCGGCATTACGCGCCGGAAGCTTCACGACAAGGTAGGATTGTGGGCTTCCGATACGGCGGAAATCGCCTTTGAGGATGTCAGGGTTCCCAAGGAGCTCGTTCTCGGACAGGTGAACAAAGGATTTCAGATCTGCATGACACAGTTGAACGCAACCCGCCTGGGTTGCTCGGCTGGCGCCCTGGGCCTTTCCGGCGCCATCCTGGAGCAATCCATTAGATATGCAAACGAAAGAACGCAATTTGGTAAACAGATAGGCAGATTCCAGCTCATTCAGCAGCAGATCGCGGAAATGAAGATGGAGCACGAATCGCTGGCGGCCCTGGTTTACAAGGCGGCCTGGCTGAAAGACAAAAACCTTCCAAACGTGATGGAGACCTCGATGTCCAAGCTCTACGGGGCAAAGATCGTCGTCCATGCGGCCAATGAATGCATGAAGCTTCATGGCTCCTACGGCTACTCCGAGGAATATCCCTGCGGACGCTTTCTTCGGGATTCAAAGCAGTTTGAAACGCTCGAGGGGACTTCCAACATGCATACAATGATCGTGGCCAATGCCGCTCTCGGTTATGCCCCGAATAGAACATAGGAGTGTAAGATAAATTCAACGCCCGGACTTTTCCCATTGAATGTCTCTTGGCAGACAGGTTCGCATGAACGCATATATCGACACAACAGGAGAAGCAGAAAATGGAATTCAAGTATGATTTGAGAGATTTGAAATTCATTTTGAAGGAATGGCTGCCGTCCGAGGAGGTGTTTGCCTGCGACCGGTTTAAGGATAAATTCAGCGTTGACGATATCGACATTCTGTTGAATGAAGTCTACAAAGTCGCACGGCAAATTGTCAATCCCATTAATGCTCCTGGCGACAAGACAGGCGCGAAATTCGAAAACGGGGTCGTTACACCTGCGCCCGGATTCAAGGAGGCATATAGATTTCTTCAGCAGAACGGATGGGGTTCGAGCAGCGAATGCATCGGCATTGACTCCGGCATGCCCCTCATCCTTTTCAAGGTCGCTTCCGAGGTCAATCAGGCTGCCTGCCCCGCCCTGACGTCCTATGTTAAACTTACGACCGGTGCCGCCAACCTGATAATCCGGTTCGGAACCGATCAGGACAGGGCCATGTTCCTGCAAAAAATGCTCGACAGCGAATGGCAGGGTACGATGTGCCTAACCGAACCCAACTTTGGATCGGACGTCGGCGATATCACGATGAAGGCATCCCCGACCGACGATCCCCGCATATACAGGATCAAGGGGACCAAGATGTTCATCACCGGAGGGGACGGCGGCCATTGTGAAAACACCATTCACATGGTGCTGGCCCGCCCCGAAGGCGGGGCTCCGGGATCCCCTGGCATCGGGCTCTATATCGTTCCCAAGATCTGGGTGAACGAGGACGGGACTCTGGGCAAGTCCAATGATGTCAGGACGGCGCGCCTGGAGCACAAGATGGGGCTCCATGCTCAGGCTACGGCGCTGCTCAATTTCGGCGATGAGGACGAATGCTATGGAATCCGTCTCGGCCCCCCGCCCGACGACAGAGGCTATTCCCAGGGCCTGGCGATGATGTTTCACATGATGAATGAGTCCAGGATCGCCACCGGCCACAACGCCAACACCCAGGCGGCCGCGGCCTACTATTTCGCGTCCCAGTTCGCCACGGAGCGCATCCAGGGAAGGCCGTTCGGCATAAAGAACGCCGAACGCGTCCCGATCATAAAGCACGAAGATGTCAGGAGGATGCTCCTTGATATGAAAGCGCACGTCGAAGGTATCAGGGCCATGGTATTCAAGGCATTTTATTATCTCGATATTCAGGCCAACTCCAGCGACAGGGCGAGGGCCGGGAAATTCGGCGAGTTGGCCGAGATACTCACCCCGATGGTGAAATGCTACGGCAGCGAGACGTGTCTCGGAATCATTTCCCAGGCAATCCAGATCCTCGGAGGGGTCGGCTATACTCAGGAATATCCGGTCGAACAATATCTCAGGGATTCAAAAATCCTGTCGATCTGGGAAGGCACCTCCTTCATCCACGGAAACGATCTGGTGGGGCGAAAGATGCGGATGAAGGAAGGCTCTTCTTTTGCGAACTGGATGGCGACCATAAAGGAGTTCATCGACGCGAACCGCAATGCGCCCGGGTTCGAGAAAGAAATAAGTGATCTGGCCAAGGGCTATCAGTGTCTGGAGGAAGTAAAGGCAACTTATGATTCCTGGTACAACAATATAGGGCAGAAAAGGTCACTTATACCTCTCAATGCGTTAAAGGCCCTTTTCGTCTGCTCCCAAGTCCAGGTCGCCGAGTGTCTGATGGAACAGGCCCTTATAGCGAAGAACAAACTCACCGGCATTCCCTCTGATTCGGTCGAAGCGACATTTTATATCGGGAAGATCGCATGCGCCCGGTATTACGTGAACAATGTATTGCCCCAGGCCTTCCTCACCACGGAAATAATTAAGAACGAGGGCGATACCGTTATTACCTGTCCCGAAGAGGCATTGGTGGTCCGCTGACAGATATGCAGGAGAAATAGACGCGCAATATTGCATTTCAGTTAAACCAGTTCTAACTGCTTGTATCTCCTTACCGCGATGTCACCGCCGCTCGTAAAGGAAATTCACCGAAGTTCTCTCAACATGACCCACGTATCTTTCGGCTGTTACAGTCACCAATGGGAGACGTCACCTTTAACTGAATATGAAGGGATATTCCCGCAAGATTTTTTTGTTGCAGAAACAAGGCCTTCGGATTTAGTATTTAATTGATTTCGTTTCTTTCAAAGATTTAAAGCAGGAGCTGTTCACGAAACCCGCTATCGTCATCGTTGATATGCTCAGAGACACTCTAGAAGCTGATACGGATTATCCCATAAAGAAACTTGCGCGGGCAATCTGCTATCATGTGACAGAGGAAATGCTATCTTCGAAAAACCGCTGCACAGGAATCTGATAGTTCCGCTTCATGGCTCTTCAGGCATGAAACCATTCTCCCCTTGCCCGCTACTATACCTTTGCATAACTTTTCTGCATCGCCTTTGCACGCCTGACGGAATTCCCGGGACTTTTCCCGTACCAAGGCTATATGATTCGCGCATTCCTGTGAAAGCCGGTCTCCATTGCTCTTGAGACAGACCCAGATCCGGCCGCCGCCAGGCTTAATGTCTTTGCAGAACTTTTCAATATCGGCCTTGCACGCCCCTTTCCCCTCCTTGGGAATCAGTGTCTGGTCTTGATCCTGCGCCAGACCGGGAGTTGCCACCATAAAGAAACTAATCGTTACCGCGCAAAGAATAACCGAGATTTTTTTCATGAAATACCTCCGAGTGTAATTTATTTTCCTTGATTTCATACCCCTGAGCACACTTGATTGATTATACCCTTTATCGGGTTTCTTTCAAGAAGTTTTCTTTTTCAAATCTGTTCCGGGTGACTAAGACAGCCTGATCCGGCCCGTTGTGGCCACCGCAAGAGGCGTGGCAATGGCTGTCTCGGGGCAGCGAACGATGGGCAGGTGTCAGCAACATTTTCCTTTCTTCTTGAAATCTTGAATTCGGTAGCGAGCGCATTCCCCGCAGCTTGCTGCGGGGTAAGCGAGCGAATGCCGAACGATACTGTTCCTTAAGAATCGAAGATTCTCCGCAGCTTGCTGCGGAGAGCTTCAATTTTCAGTTTTCCCTTTTTGTGCTACATTACACCTTAAGATAATTCGGGCAACAAACCATCATGCGGATTCTCAAAGCCGGCATACTCTATTTTGCCCTCGTATTCGGAGCGGGTTTCGTCCTCGGAACCGTTCGCGTACTGTTTGTCGAACCGCGCATAAGAGACGAAACAAATTTCAAGGAAAAAGTGTGAGGAGAAAGAGGAGAACCGAGCGATGATATGCGCAGCCTGGCGCCAGTTGATATTATATCTCTGCATCTTGTCCCTTGTGGGCTGTGCGGCTGAGACAGCAGCCCAGACAAAGGTCGTCAAACCCGATTGGCAGAATCCCGCCCACAAGAAAGTCGCTGAACAGATTGTGCCTCTCCTGCGGAGCGCCGGCCGTTCTCCGGGCAATTGCCAGGTCTTCTTTATCGACTCTCAGAAACTGAACGCCATGTCTCTGGGGGAGTGCAAGTTCGGGTTTACCACGGGCTTGATTAACACAGGCGATGAGAGGCTCATTCGCGGGGTGGCTGCCCACGAGATAGGCCATGAGGTTTTGGGTCACGCGGACAAGAGAAAGACAGCGATCGCCGCAGAACAGCTGACCCATACTGCTTTGTCTTTTATCCCAGGAGTGGGAGGTCTGATTGCTTCGAATGCCGTGTTATTGACGGGCATGTTTGCTCTTCCTGCCTACTCGCGTTCCCAGGAAACCGATGCGGACAACAAAGCTGTTGAGATCCTGTCTAAGGCCAACGACCCGGATCCGGCGGGGACCATGGCCTACAGCTTTCGTTTCCTCCTAAAGTCGGCAGGAGCCACAGGCGGTGGTCTGCTCGATTCGCACCCCAATACCAGGGAACGTCTGGAAGCCATGGTGAAACTGGGAAATAGCCGGACAACCAAGGCGTCACCGCAGACTGCACCGGCCCCTGACACATCAGCCCCCCAGAGGCCAAATACCCCTTAACAGCCCACCGCCTGCCTCATTTCAAGTGGAAATAGAGATGTGGTGCAGTTTTTTGTGCTATGAAAATATCTGAATGTATACTAACATATAATAAATTTTGCCGTTATAAGTTAACATCCCTCAGTGCCTGTACATTTGGTGTATTCACAGTTTCTCAAAAAAGCTTAAACTGAATTTATAGAAGAGGCGCCTTGCTTGACATTGCGATGAGCTTCGACATTGCGCGGTTATATAATTCGATATAGAATGTCCGTGCACCGATCATTAAAGCTGATAAATGAACTGTGGTTCGTTAGAATGGAGATATAAGATGACCAAAAAGAACGCTGTGAAGAAAGTACTCGTTTTACTGGGCAGCCCCAGGAAGAAAGGCAATAGCGCTATATTGGCGGAAAGGATTGCCAAAGGAGCAAAGTCAGTTGGCGCAAATGTAGAGACTCTCTTTATTCACGGGATGAAAATCGCGCCCTGTAATTCATGCTATGCATGTCAGAAGCCAAACAGCAAAGGATGCTCTATCAATGACGACATGCAGATTGTTTACAAGAAGTTGATGGCTTCGGAAGCATGGATAATTGCGAGTCCTGTTTATTGGTTTACCGTATCAGCGCAGACGAAACTATGGATGGATCGCTCTTTTGCCTTGCTGCCTCGTGCCAGGGAAACGTTTGCGGGCAAACGGATCGCTATAGCCATGAGCTATGGAGATTCTGATCCGTTTAAATCCGGCTGCGTCAATGCTCTCCGGACTTTTCAGGATGCTTATGGATATGTTCAGGCATATATTGTCGGGATGGTTTACGGAAGCGCCATGGATGCCGGAGAAATCACGAATAATAAATCCTTAATGAATGAGGCTGTGGAACTCGGAAAACGATTGGTGAGCGGTTGAAAGAGCTATGAGAATGACAATTCTCTACCGGGACATCTATCCGTGCCAATGGCACTTCCTTTCTTCATGCCGCGGCGGTTGAAATGTTCGGCTATTCGAGCAAAGAGGAACTAAAGGTCGGGCAATAGAAGCACAAGGAGTTACTATGGCAGCAAACGGTCCCAGCGTTACTGCACAAGGAGCTGCGATGCACCGCGCTACACACCAGATACTTGATGAACCCCGGGTCTTCGATGATTCCCTGGCCATGCGTATCATCGGTGCAGAAAGCTCGGCGGCGCTGCAGACTAATCCGCAACAGTTCGCTCCCTCTCCAGGCTCGGACTTACTCAGAGCCTTCATTGCAGCACGTTCCCGCTATGCTGAAGACGTACTTGGCGAATCCGTCCGGAAAGGTCTGCGCCAATACGTGATCCTCGGCGCGGGCCTTGATACCTTCGCTTATAGAAACCAATATACGCAGGCGCGACTGCACGTTTTCGAGGTTGATCACCCGGCCACGCAGAGTTGGAAACGCGCGCGACTGCAGGAAGCCGGTATCTCTATCCCAGCTTCGCTCACCTTTGTCCCCGTGGATTTTGAAACACAGACGATGGCGGATGGCCTTCGGCAAGCGACTCTTGATCACGGTGAGCCAACCTTCTTCTCATGGTTGGGAGTGACTCCCTATCTGACAGAAGAGGTCGTCGATTCGACTCTTAAATTTATTGCCAACCTGAAGACAGGGAGCGGCGTCGTCTTCGATTACGTTATTTCACCTTCATTGCTAAATCCCCAGCAGCGGTCAGCATTCGACAAGCTTTCGAATCACGTCGCCAAAGCGGGCGAGCCCTGGCAAACATTCTTTAATCCTTCGTCGCTGGCAGCCAACCTGCAAGCATTCGGTTTTGAGGAGGCAATAGACCTGGGGCCCGATGAAATAAACGCACGCTACTTTGCAGGTCGTAATGACAATCTAAAGGTCCGCGGTTTCGGCCATTTGATTAAGGCCATTGTGTAGCGCGGCCACGCTCACCGGAACGATCACACCCAACGGATTGCCTATGACCTGGTGGTTCGACTATGGCAAGACGGCGAATTACGGTCAGCAGACCAGTGGTATGCAGGAATCGTCTGTTTCCGGAACGCTTTCCATCTCCCGGAATATTGCAGGGTTGACACCCGGAACAACTTATCATTACCGGATTGGATCACAAACTACGGCCGGGACCGTTTATGGCGCTGATAAGACACTTACAACCGCTAAGTGATTATTTCGCAAGATCAGCCTACTGTCCATTAACTGCCCCTTAGAGCATGCCTCATGGCATCTCAACTCGCTGTAGAATGCTCTCTATGCCAGGGGTTACAGCTACCGACATATAGTAAATATCAACTTTTTTTAGGCGAAACAAATAATCGACTTTTTCCTGAAGTCAAGCGTCCGGTAATTTTGACTGGCATACTTTCTTTCAAACGGTATTCAATATTGACTCTACTAAACAACTCCACATCCTTGACCAAGATTCATGGTTATATGCGGCAATCTGCATCCCCAGCATATTTTCGCTTGACTTAGAACCTAAACGCTGTACCGTCTACTACTAAAAGACCAAAGGTTAGGTTATGGTAACGCTGTGCCATCCTGCCATAGTCTTTTCTTCTCCTTTGAAGATCCAAAAAGCAAACAATGGGCACATCTGCTAAATGAGGATACCTCCTTCTCAGGTTGTTTTTCCAAAACATTGCCTGATAGGAGCCAACCTTTGAAAATATATTTTAGACAGAGGTGATCCGTGGTAAACAATCGCAAAGAACAGTCCATTCGGCTGTAAGCCGAAGGAGAGATCACGTGGGATTTAAATTTAAAAATATCATAAGAACGAAACAGTTTCATTCATTCCTGTACCGGTTTATTCGTCTCTATAGCTCGACCCTCAGAATCAAAGTCGAAAATGAAAAAGAATGGATGGACTATTTATATAATGGCGGAAGGGTTCTCTTATGCGCCTGGCACCAGCATTTTTTTTCAGCGATCCGACATTTCCGGACTTATAGAAACTTCAAACCATCTCTTATGATCAGTAAGAGCAATGACGGTGAACTCATAGCCGGCGTGGCCGAAAGAAGCGGCTGGCATGCAGTGCGCGGATCTTCTTCGAAGGGCGGCAAGGAAGCCTTAAGAAAGATGGTCGATCGTTTAAGACAATATAGGCTTGCCGCCCATATCGTTGACGGCCCACGGGGACCAGCAGGACAGGTGAAGTCCGGGGTTATTCAACTGGCCCACGCCGCAGATGCGGTCATCATCCCCGTTTATACCTCTGCTGACAGGGCCTGGTATTTCAATAGCTGGGATAACTTTTTCATCCCCAAACCGTTCGCCAGGGTCAACATCTCTTTTGGAGCGATGATCAAATTTACCCCCACGAAAGACCCGGACACGTTTGAAAGCCAGAGGCTTTGCCTTGAGAGAATTATGCTTCCGGAGTTGAGGGAAAAAAGGCGGGAATAGATTCGGGTGCCGACATTCAAAAGATATCTGACCACCTTTTCTACCTGACTGTCAACTCAAGTCCGCCTTGTAGCAACTGAGAATAACAGATAATAATTTATTCTGATTCTTTTTAATGATCCTAAACGAAACTTGACCTGACGGCAATTGTCAAATTTCGTGCTATCTTGCTTCCTGAAAGCGGTAATTGACGGATTTTGAAAAGTATGCAATATTACAACTAATAGTGATGGGCCTACTGTGGTTGCAACAGAAACCACGCTGCGAGAAGATGTTTTGGACAACAGGAAAAGGAGAGACGTAATGGGAGACAAGGGTGGTAAGAAAGATAAGGAAAAGGGTCAGAAACAGAACGCCGAAAAACAGAAACAAAAGTCAAAAAACAAGCTTGATAAGCAGCCAAAAAGAAAGCCTTGATAGAAATCACGGTGCGGAGGTCTGCACAACAGCTTTG